>Ga0207797_1000123_pt1 | contig 54659 bp, 44 predicted proteins | sample PRCRCaboRojoPR_6_FD_187275 | JGI IMG/M metagenome (GOLD analysis project Ga0207797, IMG submission 187275) | Marine sediment microbial community from Cabo Rojo, Puerto Rico - PR CR 10% Liquid 1 (SPAdes) | ecosystem: Environmental > Aquatic > Marine > Coastal > Sediment | place: Cabo Rojo, Puerto...
GGGCATCCGCTACTGGATCAAGCAGCCGATGAACAAGCGGGGCAGGTGAGCGCTGTGAGAAGACACCGGAACGCGCTTCTGCTGATCGACGGCCTCGTCAATCTCCTCCTGGGCCTCATCCTGCTCCTCTACCCGGCCGGCCTGGGGAACGCCCTCGGTCTGCCGACGTTCCAGAGCGGCTTCTACCCCACGGTCCTGGGCGCCGTTCTCCTCGGCATCGGGCTGGCTCTCCTCATCGAGCGGTACGGCGCGGAGCGATCCGTGACCGGCCTGGGCGTGGCGGGGGCCATCGCCATCAACCTCTGCGGCGGGGGCGTGCTCCTGCTCTGGCTCCTCGTCGGCGACCTCGCGATTCCCATCAGGGGGCGCGTCGTCCTCTGGATCGTCGCCGTCACCGTGCTGCTGATTGGGCTCGTTGAGGCCGTCTCCGGATCGTGGCGAGAGCAGGGCGGGACGCGCGGCGAGGGCTTTCGGCAGCCGTCGGCGCCGGATCCAGAGAGATCGAGCCCGGGGAGAGACACGCTGGAGCTCCGAGAGGCCTCGGTTCACGACGCGGAGGCCGTCTTGGACCTGACCACGGCCATGCTCCAGGAGATGGCTTCGCACAGTCCCCATCCCTTGAGAGGGAAGGACCAGATGAGGCCCCTGCTGCGCAGGCGGTTCGCGGACAGCCTCGAGACGGACGATCACACCTATGTCGTCGCGCACCAGGCGGGGCGGGAAGAACCGGTGGGCGTAGTCGAAGCCAGCGTCGTCTCGCCCGGCGAGATCTACCGCTCCCGGACCATCCTGCACGTGCACGCCCTCTACGTCCTGCCCAGTTACCGCCGCGCCGGGATCGGCCGGAGGCTGCTGGAGGAAGCTCTCACCTGGGGCAGGGACAGAGGGTGTACCGAGGCTGAGTTGAGCGTGCTCATGGGGAGCCCGGGTCGGGCCCTCTATGAGGGTGTTGGATTCGAACCGTTCGAGCTGGAGATGCGCCTCGAGCTGTAGGGTCGGTTGGCCCCCATCCCGACCACTGCGCTATCGTGCGTCTCCCCTACCACAGCCGTCGCCCCCGACGCGGTCACGGAGTTCGTCCCAAGTACATCGACTCGGCAAACAACTTGGCGAAGTTGGGGACCCTCGCCAGCTCGATGTAGTCCACACGGCGGGCGATCGCCTGGCTTTCCGCGCGCTTGCTCCTCGAGATGAGCGCCAGCTTCGCCCCCATCCCGGCGGCGTTCCCCACCTGCCGGAACCGGTTGAGGGGCAGGCGCGGCAGCATCCCAATCTCGATCGCGCTGGCGACGTCGATGTACGTGCCGAAGGCCCCGGCGATGATCACTTCGTCGATGTCGTCCTCCTCGAGATCGCTCGCCTCCAGAAGCACGTCGATCCCGATCCGCATCGCGCCCTTGGCAAGCTGGAGTTCACGCACGTCCTTCTGGGTGAAGGTGATGGCGGGACCGCCGTTGTCGCGCTCGCTCTCCCTGATCAGCACGAACTCCCGCACGCCCTCAACCTCGCGGACGCGGGGATGGTCATCGCCCATTCGCCCCCTCCTGTCGACGACGCCGGCCTGGTGAAGCTGGGCGAGCGCGTCGAGAATGCCCGAGCCGCAAAGCCCCACCGGCGGCGCTCCTCCGATCGTCTGATAGACAACCTTCCCGTTCTCGAGCCTGAGGCGCTCGATGGCGCCGTTGGCCGCTCGCATGCCGTGCTTGATGTGGGCACCCTCGAAGGCGGGCCCCGAGGCACAGGAGAGGCTGGTCAGCTTGCCGTGGTCAGCCAGGCAGATCTCGGTATTGGTGCCGATGTCGATGGCCAGGACCACGCCCTCGGCGTGAGCCACGCCGGTAGCCAGGATCATAGCCACGTGGTCGGCGCCGACGTAGCCAGCGATGTTGGGCAGGAGGTGGACGACGCCACCGGGAGCGATGCTCAAGCCCAGGTCCCGCGCCTTGACGTCCAGCGCCCAGTGAACCGCGGGGACGTAGGGCGCGCGCGCCAGCTGCCCGACGTCCAGGGCCAGAAAGAGATGGTGGATCGCCGTGTTTCCCGCCGCCACCGTCTCGACGACGTCGGCCGGCACAGCACCCACCTGGGCCGTCATATCGATCACCACCTCGTTGAGCGTATCGACAACCATCCTCTGCAGTCGCTTCGCCTGGGCCGCATCCTGCTTGGCAAAGACCATCCGGGCGACGACGTCCTCGCCAAAGGCAATCTGCGGGTTCATGACACCGCGAGAAGCCAGGGTATTCCCACTCTTCAGGTCGATCAGGTAGGCGGCGATCTTGGTCGTGCCAAGGTCGACCGCCAGACCCAAGGGACGGTCCTCGCATGGAAGCAGCGCGACGATCTCCCCGTTGTGCATGACGCAGCGCACCCGCCAGTTCGCCTCTCGAAGCGTGGAGGATAGATTCTGCAGAACCGCGATGTCGATGTCGACGGCGTCGACTCCGTGCTGCTCCTTCAGGGCATCGAGCAGCCGCTTGCCATCCGCGTCCAGATCGTCCAGCGAGGGTGGAGAGAGGGAGACAGGGTAGCTGCGGATGAACGGTTCCGGCGTGACCAGGACCTCCTCCCCTTCGACCTGAGTCCGCTGGGGGGCAGTGAGCGAGGTGGCCGGCACGCGCACCTTGCAGTCCGCCTGGGGGATGGCCCGGCAGGCAAGGCGATACCCTTCAGCCAGTTCCTCATCGGTAAGGAAATCTCTATCGCTATCTGTGGGCGGGGAGACGTCGCCCGCTACCACCTGCACGATGCAGCGACCGCAGCTCCCCGTTCCGCCGCAGAAGTTGACCAGATCGACGCCCAACTGGCGGGCGCAGTCAAGCAAGGAGTTCCCTTCCGGGCAGTCGCCGCGTCGGCCGATGGGTTGAAAATCAACGTGAACTGTCATCTTCCTCCAGTCGTCCATATACGTGCCACGCGGTTATCATACCAGCCACCGTCACAGAGATCAACCCGATTCTGCCCACCGGGCCACAAAGATGGAGACGCCGCTCAGAACGACCATCCCTATGACCAACGGGAGTATCGTTCCATTGTAGCTGCGGCCAATCACCGTGCCAAGGACCATGGATACCAGGGTTGTGAGCGAACCGAGGACCGCCGCGCCGATGCCCGCCAGGTGGCCCAGGGGCTGCATCGCCAATGCATTGAGATTGCCAAACAGGGTGCCTATGCAGAAGAAAGCTGCCACGAGATAGGCCATCAAGCCCGCCAAGGGAGGGTGACCACCAAGCGCTAAGGATACTCCTAGGAAGGCGACCGCCAGCCCAAACAGGCCCCGCAGTGCCCATCGCGCCAGTTTGACCATGCCGAACCGCATAACCAGTTGCGCGTTGAGAAGGGACGCCAGCCCCAGTGACAAAGAGTTGATGGCGAAGAAAAGGGGAAACAGATCCCCCAAAGCGTACTGTTCCTGGAAGATCTGCTGGGCCGAGTTCAAGTAGCTGTGAAAGACGCCGTTGACCAGACCCGTTGTCAGGGCGTATCCTATCGCGGGACGTATCCTCAGGATCTTCCGCGTTGCGTCCAGAATTCGTCTGACCGAAAACGGAGCCCGGTCTTCCGGGGCCAGCGTCTCGGGTACGCGAAGGGCAAACCAGACCGCCGTGATCAACGCAAAGAACAGGAAGCTGCCGAAGATGCTGCGCCAGCCGGCAACCGATAGGATGCCCTGCCCGATGGCGGGCGCAACCATCGGCACGAGGATGAAGACCGTCATCGTGAAAGACATGACCCTTGCCATCCTCCGACCCTCAAACTGATCGCGGATGATGGCCCTTGTGATCGCTTGGGGTGCCGATATGCCGAGTCCCTGGAGGAGACGCCCGAACAGCATCATGCGGAAGTCAACCGAGAAGACAGAGACCAGGGATCCTGTGATGTACATGGCGTATCCGGCATAGATGGCCGGTTTCCGTCCCGTTCTGTCAGAAAGCGGTCCGAAGAACAACTGGCCTATCGCTGAGCCTAGGAAAATCAGCGAGACGACAAGCTGGCGGTCGTTCGGATTCGCTACACCCAGATCACTGCTTATCTGGGACAAGGCCGGCAGCATCGCGTCGATGGATAAGGCCGTCAAAGACATCATCATAGACATGATGATGGTGAACTCGGCAAAAGATGGGGATGCCTTGGCTTTCGTCGACGTTCTGTTCGCTTCCCTCTCTGCTTGGACCACGTGCACTATCCTCTCATAGAAGATACTCACCTTCCGGCAGGATGGAAGCTGAGTACGTAGGTCTCGTGAAAGTCCGCGCGCCGCTGCCGGCGCACGGTATGATGGAGAACGATGGAGCCCAAGGGGTCCCCCTGAGCTCCATCGCTTCTCTGCTGCGGGAAGAAGCTACTCCTTGGACGGCGCCCGTTTGTCCGGTACTTCCGCGTCCATGGAAACCTCGGGGATGGTGATCACCAAGAGCAGGGAGATCAGCATACCAATGCCGCCCACCAGGAAGACCAGCTTCAGACCGGCTTCCAGGTCAGCGACGCTGTTCTGGGCCAACCCCAGGATAGCGGGAGAGATAGCCTGTCCCATCATGACGACGAAGAAGATCGCGCCAACTGCCACGCCCAGCAGACGCTTGGGAACGGCGAACTGCGCAACCAGGGTGTTGACCGTCGGCATGACGCCGTTACCGAAGCCGACGAGGGCCGTTGTCACCACGAACAGCCAGACCGGCGTATCGGCGGTGAAGCGCCACATCGTGAAAAGAGCTGCGGTGAGAATGGCGTAGCCGCCGATGTACATCCACTTGTACTTCTTGGTCTTAGCCAACAGGAAGCCTGCCGGGACGCCCATAAAGGCGAACAGCATACTGAAGGGGGTGAGCATCGTCCCACTGACCGTCGGGCTGACGCCCATGACCTGCTGGGCGAAGATCGGTGAGTAGATCATCACGCCCAGCAGCCCGAAGAAGGACGTGAAGCCAGACAGAGCAGCGGTAAGGAACGTGCGGTTGAAGAGTACCTGCGGGTCGAGGATGGGGGCTTCGGCTCGGTTCTCAATGGCGATGAAAACCGCCCAGGCGATGACTGAACCCACGATCAGGCCGATGGCCAAGCCCTGTCTGTTGGGACTGCCCAGCCAGGAGACGCCGATGATCAACGTCGCGGAGGCGATCACCATCACGATGATCCCCAGAACGTCCACCTTCTGCTTGGCTCTCTGCTTGCGGCCGGGGACGCCGGCTGCGACCAGTCCAGCCGCGACCAGGACCAGCGGGACCATAACCCAGAAGAGGCCGCGCCATCCCAGGTTGCTCTCGGTAATCGCGCCGCCCAGGGTGGGGGCGATGGTTGCGGCAATTCCGGAAGGCACATTGAGCATACCGCTCCACTTTGAGCGCGCGGCTGGGTCGAACAGGTCGCCGATGACCGAGAAGCACAACGGGGCGAGAGCACTTTGTCCCAGCCTCAGAATGACGCGGGCCGCAATGGCCATTCCCATCGTTGTTGCGATAGCCGACAGAACCGAGCCGACCAAGAATAAGAGAAGTGCTGCGAGCACGATAATGCGACGTCCATACATGTCGGAGAGCTTGCCACCCAGCAGCGTCGCGACCGCTCCACCCAGCGCGGGCAGGGCGATGATCCAGGAGAACATCGCCATCCCGTTAAGGTCGGCAACCTGGATCGGCTGGGCAATGTTGACCGAGTTCATGAAGAACATCGCGACGAAGTAGGTGATGAAAACTGCCCATATACCAAGGGCGACCTTTCTCTTGGCTGCGGAATCTGCTTGTACGGTTTCTGCTTGAGCCATCAATCTTCTCCTTTGTTACGTGATGTGTGGTCTGCGCGCGTGAGCGAGGATGGGGGGCGAAGACTGTCTCGCCCTCTCCCCCCTTCGTCCCCCGATGCGTACGGTGAAGACCGCCAACGGGTCGCGGATGACGTTACTTCTTCACCGAGTCCATATAGGCGCGCAGCTTCTCGTCGGTCGTCATCTCGAAGCTGCAGCCAAAGGACATCATGTAGCCGGGTGCATCCTCGTACAAGTCGACCAACTCGTTGCAGTAGGCGCGCACCTCATCGACCGTGCCGGTTGCCATCAGGGATGCAGGAACGTTCCCGGCGATGATGAACTTGTCGCTCAGGACCTCCTTGGCCCGGCGCATATCCGTCTGATCGAAGTGGCACAGCAAGGATTTCTCCGGCATCTCCGCCAGGTACTCCAGGCGCTTATTGTAGGATCCCTCGATGAACAAGTAGCTGGTGATGCCGTCCTCGTAGAGGGCCAGCATGACCTCTTTCCAGGTGGGCCAGTAGAAGGTCTCAAACTGCTCATTCGACATGAAGCTGTCGGCGCCCTTGTGCAGGACGTACAGCGCAGTCGGGGAACCGGTCCGGTCACAAGCACCGATGATCGATTTGATCAGGATCGGGACGTACGCCTCACAGGCCGCGAGCAGCTCGTTCGGGTGGCGGAACATATCTGTCAGGATGCCCCGAGTGCCCCGCAGCGTGTCGCCCAGATAGTCGAAGGGCGTCTTGACGATGTTCAAACCCATGCCCGGGAAGCCTTCAGCAGCGATCATGGCACCCGTCTGGCCGACGATGCCCAACATCTTCATCAACTCGTCGCCGGCTTCCATCAGCGTGCGGAGCATTTCCTGGAACTCCGGTATCCCAAAGGGCACCAGGAGGTCGATAGTGTCCACGCTCTCCGAGATACGCGGGAAGTCCGGCAGCATACCCATAGGGCCCAGTGCGCCATACGCGCGGGGCAGGTATTTCTTCAGCCAGAAAGCCGTCGGGTCCGCGGTGAACTCCGCATACTCATCCGCCGTCATGTACTCGCCTTCAACCATCTGGATGGTTTGGCTCTCGGGCAGCTTTTGCCCGCCCCAGGCATATAGCTTAAAGTCCAGCATCTCCCAGGGCTTGCCGGGATAGGGGAGCATACCGACGGACGTATCAGGCTGGAACTCACGATGGAACTCGAGAAGAGGTTCTCGCAGGTCCTCGTGGTTGTAGATCATGTCCTTGCCGATAAGCCCTTTACGGCGCAGTGCGAACTCGCTGGCCCCCATACTGACGTCCGCAATGATCCGGTCGGGGTGTTCCATATCGTAGGTCTTGCGTAGACGCTGGATGCGTTCCTGGTAGTTCGCCTCTGCCTCGGGGCTGACGAAGTCCACCGGCTGGTTCTGCCAATGATCGAGGCGCATCTTGCGCTTTTCTAGAGGGGACAACTCATTCCAATTGTCTGGTTTTTCAAACATTAGGTCTCTCCTATGCCCAGTCTCTTGCGATCGCCACAGCGGCCATAGCGTCATCGCCGTAAGCGTCGGCGCCTGTGTACTCGCGGACCGTCTCGTCGACCTGCCCGCCACCGATCATGATCTTGACGTCATCCATCCCGGCGGCCTTGAAGGCTTGGACGGTGTCCTTCATCGGGTCGAAGGCCAGCGTTAGGAAACCACTCAACCCTACGATCTTGGCCCCGGTCTCCTTTGCCGTCTCGACGAACGTCTCGGGCGCCACGTCGACGCCGAGGTCGGTGACGTCGAAGCCGCCCAGTTCGAGCATAAAGACGACGATGTCCTTGGCGATGTCGTGGATGTCGCCCTGGACGGTGCCGATGATGACCTTGCCCAGCTTCTCATCGGCGGCGTTCTCGGCCATGTGCGGCCTGAGGATGTCGGTGATGGTCGTCAGCATCTCGCCGGCCATCATCAACTCGGGGATGAAGGCTTCACCGCACTCAAAGCGCTCGCCGACCACGCCCATGGCGGTTCTGCAATCGTCCAGGATCTCGGCCGGGGCCGTGCCTTCGTTGAGGAGCTCGTTCGTGATCCGAACTGCATCGTCCTCGCGCATTTCTGCTATTGCGTCTACCAGTTGTTGTGACACACCTTGTCTCCTTTTGTGGTTGTGTAATGCCGCTTAAGCGGTAGAATCGGACTCATAACACGTAATCAACTTATGTCGTCTCCCCTCGCGATGTAGACCCCGTCGTCCGCGACCCCCGCAGCACCGATATGCCCCAAGTCCCTATCGATCACGTCCGTGCGCTTACGGTGCTTTCTTGAAGTTCAAATACGTGATGGTCTCCCCAGGCTGTGCGACGACAAACTCGTCGTCCCACGGTCCGAAGATCATCTTCTTGATCAGGACGTCGGAGCCGACGACTTCCTCGTAGCGGAGGTTGAGGGTCTCGGCCGCCTGGCGTGCGTAGGCGCGGTAGCGAGCCTGGTCGTGGCAGCCGGTGTCGATGTAGGCCAGCCGGGTGTAGTTCTCCAGCATCACCTCCATGACCCGGTCCGCTCGCTTCTGCCCATACTGCTCCACGGCGCGCTCATACTCGGTCAAGATTGTATCGCTCACCTCGATCCAACCCTTGGTGAGATAATACGTTCCCGGCTCCGTGCGCTGCTGCCTCTTGTACGCCGCGTCTGATCCCAGGAAGATGGCGATACAGTCATCGACGCGGGGAACGACCAGGGTGCAGTCGTTGGCGCGGAGGCCCACGACCGCTTGGGAGCAGAGGCCGTAGCCCAGAATGGCGGTCTCCACCGTGTCGGGGAGGGCGTCGATCGCCTCTTGGAGGGCCTGCTTCAGCAACTTGGGGCGGATATGAAGGCCAAAATCCAACACCTGGTAGTCCACGTCCGCAGGCAGGTGGGGCAGCATCTCCTCGATGACCGTGGCGCAGGCCAGAACCATAGTGCGACCTGGCTCGGAGAGGGATTTAGGTTCCTGGGGGTGGTCTTTACCGGGCATCTACGCATATTATACACTTATATAGGGAAGTTGTCAAGGGTCGAAGTTGACTTCTCTGGCGAATCGCTGTAAACTTATGCAAGTTATACACTTATACAGTTAAGTTCTCCTGAGGTGCCCGTTGAACGAGGTTCCAGTCGATTCCATAGATCGCGACTCATACGAACCGGCGTACGCCCAACTGGTCCGCATCCTGCGGCAGAAGATCGCCGCTGGCATCTTTCGTCCTGGAGACCGTCTTCCCTCTGAGGCCGAGCTCTGCAAGAGGTACGAGGTCAGCCCGATGACGGTGCGCCGCGTGATCAATATCCTCTCTGACCAGCGCGTGGTGATGACGGAGCAGGGTCGGGGCACCTTCGTCAAGCCGATGGAGCTGGGTACCGCCACCTTCCACCTGGATTCCCTGCAGCGCATATTCCACGCCGAGAGCACCCATGTCAAGCTGTTGGAGGTGAACATCGCCTCGGCCACTCGGCGCACTGCTGAAAAACTCGCTATCGGCGTCGGGGAGCGAACGGTCTTTATCCGGCGCCTCATCCTGCAAGATGAGAGACCGATTCTCTACCATCGTGAGCACACGATCTACGACCCCAGGCAGCCCATCATCGAGGCGGAGATGGAGGTGACCGCCCTGCGGGGTCTCTTCAGCGGCGGCGGTGAGTCGACGCTCAAGCGCGGGGATCTGTCAATCGACGTGACGATGCTCACTGAGGAGGAGGCCCAACTCCTTGACGCTCCTGCGGCATTCGAGGCTTTTCGCATCGAGCACATATTCTACGACTTCGAGGATCAACCGGTCAGTTGGGGTTGGTTCATCTGTCCAGGTGACCGTCTGCGCTTCACGACGACGGTCGGCATCCAGGGCTAGGAACCTTAATGAATAGAGACACACGTGCTGAACTCATCACCGCGATTGCGGAGTTGCAGGAAGAGGCCGCCCTTGATCTGGTCCGCCAGCGCTTGGCAGACGGAGACGATCCACTCCAGATTGTGGAGGATTGTCAAGCGGGCTTGATGAAGGTGGGAGAGCGTTACGAGCAAGGCGAGTATTTCCTGGCGGGATTGGTCATGGGAGGGGAGATCTTCCGCCAGGTGATGAAGTTGGTCGAGCCGGTGGTGGAACGCCAGCTCTCGGGCGATGATTCCGGCTACATTCTTCTGGGCACCGTCCAGGGCGATATCCACAGCCTGGGAAAGATGATCCTCTCGTTGCTCCTAAGCTGCAACGGCTTCACCGTCGACGATCTCGGTGTGGACGTCCCCCCGGCCCAATTCGCTGCCCGCGCGAAGGAGACCTCCCCCGATGTGATTGCGCTCTCGGGACTGTTGACCAGTTCCTACGAATCGATGCGCGAGACGGTTCGTGCCCTCCGAGAGACGGGGATCACGGTGCCCATCATCATCGGGGGAGGGCAGCTCAGCGCGGGGGTCTGCGAGTACGTCGGGGCCGACTATTGGACGACGGACGCCGTCGACGGACTGGAGATCTGCCGGCGCCTGGCCGATTGATCAGCAGTTGGGCTGGCGAGGCGCGCGCCGCCCCCCCCAAACCACACAGAAAAGACCCCCCAGAGCCCTGAGGCCCTGAGGGGTCTTCCTACCCACCGCCAGCTCGTCCTGGCTACTTCGATTCTTCCTCTTCCTTCAAGAACTTCTCCGGATCCTTCTCGAACGCGACTTTGCAGCCCGGAGCGCAGAAGTAGTACGTCTCTCCCTTGTACTCGGCCTTCGCCGGTGCGTTTTCGGGTTCAACTTCCATCTTACAAACGGGATCCATAGCCATCTGATTCACCTCCTGAGTTAAGTCCGTTACGCTGCTGTCTGCGGCGATCCGCATTGCAGATCGCCGCGGCTCACTATTCACCTACGCTGGGCTCTCGGCCGGTTGGCCGACCATCCCCGGCTGTGGGCCCTCGCCCTGCTCCTTCACGTACTCGGGCCGAATGTCCACCCGCCGCAGCGTGTTGGCGTTCGTCACCACCGTGATCGAGGAGGTCGCCATAGCGATCTCCGCCAGCACCGGGTGCATCCAGCCGATGACGGCCAACGGCAGCATCACCACGTTGTAGAAGAAGGCCCAGAACAAGTTCTGCCGGATCTTCCGGAACGTCGCCCGGCTCAAGTTCACCGCCTCCACCACGCCCGTCAGCTCGCCGCGCACCAGCGTCACGTCGCTGGCCTCGATGGCGATGTCCGTGCCGGTGCCGATGGCGATGCCTATATTCGCCTGCGTCAGCGCCGGCGCGTCGTTGATGCCGTCGCCGACGAAGACCACGGAGCCAATCCGCTCCTGCAGCTTCTGCACCTCGGCCACCTTGCCGTCGGGCAGAACCTCGGCCAGGACGTAGTCGATGCCCACGTGCTCCGCGATCGCCTCGGCCGTGCGCCGGTTGTCGCCCGTTATCATCGCCGTCTCCAGGCCCATCTTGTGCAGAGCCTCGATGGCGTCCGCCGAGTCCTCCTTCAGCGTGTCGGCCACGGCGATCACGCCGACTACGTCGCCGTCGACCGCCACCAACATCGCCGTCTTCGCCTCGTTCTCAAGCCGGCGCAGCGTCTCCTCCAGCGGTGCGGAGTCGAGCTCGCTCTCCTCCATCAACCGCCGTGAGCCGACCAGCACCCGCTTCCCATCCACCAGCGCCTGGACGCCCATGCCGCGGATCGCCAGGAACTCACCGGGCTCACCCAGCTCCGCCCCGCGCGCCTCCGCCTGCTCCACGATCGCCCGGCCCAGCGGATGCTCCGATCCTCGCTCTGCGCTCGCCGCCCAGTGGAGGATCTCCTCATTCGTCATGGACTCATCCGTCGTTCCCACCACGTCCGTCACCTCGGGCTTCCCCTTGGTGATCGTTCCCGTCTTGTCGAAGATGATGATATCCGCGTCCTTCAGGGTCTGAATCGCCTCGCCGGAGCGGATCAGAATGCCGTGCTCGGCTCCCATCCCGCTCCCCACCATCAAAGCCGTCGGCGTTGCCAGCCCCAGGGCGCACGGGCAGGCGATGACCAGCACGGCCACCATCGAGACGATGGCCAGCGTGATCGCCGTCAGGGTCGGGTTGACCCAGGGCAGGAAGTTGCCCAGCTCCAGGAGCGAGCCCATCACGCCCGGGAAGAGCAGGTTGAGCAGGAGGGTCACCGCCGCGACCGTCATCACCGTCGGCACGAAGACGCCCGTCACCCGGTCCGCCAGGGCCTGGATCGGCACCTTCGACCCCTGCGCCTCCTCGACCAGCTTGATCACCTGGGCCAGGAACGTGTCCTTGCCCACCTTCGTCGCCTCCACCTTGAGCAGGCCTTCCTGGTTGATGGTGGCGCCGATCACCTCGTCACCTTCCTCCTTGTTGACCGGCATGCTCTCGCCGGTAGCCATCGATTCGTCCACCGCGCTCTCGCCCGACAGAACCACGCCGTCGGTCGGGATCTTCTCGCCGGGGCGAACGACCATCACGTCGCCCACCTGGACGTCATCGATGGGTACCTCTACTTCCTCCCCGTCTCGCATCACCCGGGCTGTCTTGGCTCCCAGCTCCAGCAGCTTGCGGATCGCCTGGGACGCCCGCCCCTTGGCGGACTCCTCGACGTACCGTCCGGTCAAATGGAAGGCCATGATCATCGCCGAGACGCCCGCGTAGTTCGCCACCGGGAAGAAGAACGACGCCGGCCCGGTGAGCAGCGAGGCGCCCGTGCCCAGCGTGATCAGCGTGTCCATGTTCGCGTAGCCGTGGAGTACGGCGGTCAGGCCGCTCCTATACGTCTGGCGTCCCACCCAGAAGAGGACGGGCAGCGCCAACACGATCATACCCAGGTTGAAGACGGTCTCGTTCGGCCAGATGATGCCGAAGAGCATCTCGGCAAACATCCAGACGATGATGGGCGCCGTGAAAACCCACGCCATGCGCATCCGGAAGCGCGCTTTGCGCATCTTCCGCACCACCTCATCCTCCTGAGCCTGCTCCCTGGCGGCCAGATCCTCGTCGGGCTCTTCGACCACCTGGTAGCCCGCCTCTCGCACCGCCCGCTTCAGATCGCCCAGGCTGGCGGTCTCCGTCACGTAGGTCACGGCGGCCCTCTCTGTCGCCAGGTTGACGTTCGCCTCGATCACGCCCGGCACCTTGTTGAGGGCTTGCTCCACGTGATTCACGCAGGAGGCGCAGGTCATGCCCTCAATCTGGAGGTTCAACGTGTCCGTCGCCACCTCGTAGCCGGTCTCGCGAACTGCGTTCACCAGATCGCCGACCTTGGCGGCGCCCGTCTTGAAATCCAGGCTGGCCTTCTCGGTGGCCAGGTTGACGCTGACCTCACCGACTCCCTCTACGTTCTTCAGCGCCTTCTCAACGTGGGCAACGCACGAGGCGCACGTCATCCCGCGCACCGGCAGCGTTACCTTGTCCGTTTTCACTTTAACGTCAGTCATCTTTCCTTCGCTCATCTCAGGTCCCCCTGATTGTCGACGCTTCCTAACTATCCAATGTGAGATATCATACCGTTTTTGTTCCAAGAGCCGGGCTGCTTCCTACAGGCCCGATCTGAGCTGTCGATCGTGCCAGCAGACGTCATGCCAACTCCTCCGCTTCCTTGCCTAGATCCTGGAGGGTGTAGGAGTCGAGCATTCCCCGCACGGTGGCGCTCAACTGCTTCCAGAGAACCTGAGTCGTGCAGTGGTCCGCGTGGGGGCAGCACCCCTGGTGCCCGGGCTCCTCGCAGGGAGCCAGCGCCACCGGCCCCTCCACCGCCTCCACCACGTCCCGAACGCGAATGTCGCTCGGGTGGCGCGTCAGGCGGTAGCCTCCGCCCGGCCCCTTGACCCCCTCCACCAACCCCGCCTCTTGCAGCGGCCGGAACAGTTGGGCCACGTAGTCCGCCGAGATGTCCTGGCGCTCGGCGATGTCGCGGCGGGCCACCGGCCCGTTGCCGCCGTGCGTAGCCAGGTCAACCATAGCTCGCAGCGCATACCGTCCCTTTGTCGAAACCCGTATCATGCTTTTTCCCGTCGCTCCGGTCTTGATCCGCCCGCCGACTCTGCGCGATTCAACAGCCTCTCCTCACGTCCCTCTTGAACAGAGCGATCAGCCTACCTATCGCTCTTACGGTGGCTATTATACAACAGTTGAGTATACTTGTCAACTATTTTCGGCCGGTAGAGTGCGCATTTTGGTGTCGCAGGTGACCGGGGCGTTCAGCCGTTTCAGTCGACCAGAGGATCAGTGAGAGGAGCCGTGATCCCCACTTCCTGTCTCGTCATGCCTGGTCTCGGGAGCGTCTGAACCACTGACTCACTGAATCTATGAAAGCACTGAAGACGGCCGTTCAGTGATATCAATACACTCAGTGTCTCAGTGGTTCGGGTGTCCGGGCCCACGAGCCGGCGGGCTAGGGGAGTAGGAGGTTCTCGGCTGGCGCCAAGCCGCTGGACGACAGTCCAGCGGGAGCAGGTTGGCCAAGCTGCCTTCCCGTTCGCTCCGAGCGGACGACTTGATGAAAAACCCCGTCAGATCCCGGGGCAGGGGCCCTGCGGTGGACCTGACGGGGTTGCGTGGCAATCAGCGGGTCCGAACCTGCGCCCGCTCTCCGACGGCGCCTACAGCGGCAGCCGCGTGCCGATCTCCTTCTCCAGGGCTTGGCGGTAGAGAGCCGGGGCCACCGCCATGTCGTCTATGGCCAGCCCCAGGTTGCACGTCATCGTCCGTTCCTCCGGTGACTCCCGCCCCGGCTTCTTCCCGGCCACCAGCTCGCCCACGTCGGCGTGGATCGGGGGGATGTCCTGGAAGTAGCCCACCTCCTGGTAGTGCTCCAACTGCGGCACGTCGTCGGTGCAGAACTTGTCCGCCTCCTTCATCGCGTCGGGGTGCCAGTAGGAGTCGAAGTCCACCAGCGAGGCGAAGGCCCCCTCGTCGAACCAGCCTGGTTCGATCGTCCGGTGCGGTTCCTTGAGGATCGGCCCTGCCGTGACCACCAGGTCGCAGCCGGAAACGGCCTCCTTCGGCGTCTCGACGGGGATGACCTCCAGGCCGAACCGGGACTCGATCTCGTCGGCGAAGCTCGCCCCCGCCTCTTCCTTGACGTCGTACGCCATCACCTTCTCCAGGGGGAAGAGGACGTCCAGGGCTTCGGTGTTCGTTCGCCCTTGGACGCCGCAGCCGAGGACGCCCAGGACGGACGAATCCGGACGCGCCAGCTGCCGCGCGGCGACGGCCGTCGCCGCTGCGGTGCGCATAGCCGTGATCCACTCGCAGTCCATCACGGAGACGGGTAGGCCCGTCTCCGGGTCGTTCAGGATCAGCAGGCCCGTGATGTAGGGCAGGCCGCGCTTGTAGTTCTCGGGGAAACCGCTCACCCACTTCACGCCGGCCGAGTCCATAGCGGGGATATAGGCTGGCATAGCGTGGATGAAGTTGTCGCCTTCGCCGGGGTGAATACCGGGCTTCGGCGGCATCTCCACGCGCCCCTCGCCCTTCTCGCGGAAGGCGGTCTCCACCAACTCGATGATCTCCGCCATCGTCAGGCCCACGTCAGCGACGTCGGCCTGGGATAAGTAGAGTAGCTCCTGAGGTGCCATTATCTGCCTCCTGTTCATCCATTCATGATGCTATGTTGACGGGTTGTGGAAAGAGATCGGGCTCTTCCTGGCTTCAGGCGCCGAGACGGGACAGCTCCGCCACCGGAGGTCCGGAGAGCCCTAACTATGAGTAGCAGACGTGGTAGCGTGACAGCTCCGAAAGGTCTCGTCCATCGGCCTAGGCTGCTCTCTGGCTGATCACGTCCAGGAGCTGTTCCGTCAAAGCCTTGGCGCCGGGTTCGACGTCCCCGGCCGGCCCCACGCAGGCCGGGCAGCCGGCGCTGCAGGGACACTCCTGCACCCGCTCCAGCGCGGCGTGCAGCAGCTCCTGGCGGATCTCGAACAGCTGCGCGCTCAGGCCGGCGCCGCCGGGGACGCTGTCGTAGAGCGTCACCGTGGGCAGCCCCGTGTCGCGCGCTCTGGCCTGGACCGCCGATCCGAGATCGCCGGGCGCGCACATCAGATAGAGCGGGGCCAGGTTTCGCAGCAGGTAGGCCAGGCCCCCCAGCGCGCCCCGGGTGCCGCGGGCCCTTTCGGCGCGGCGGTGGCAGCTCGTACACAGGGTGATCAGGTTTTCGAGCTGGTTGGCGATCTTGTAGAAATCGTTCTTGCCCGGCACGTAGCCGAAGACGCGGAACGGCGTCAGGTGGTGGACATCGTGCTGTCGTCCGTCTCGTTCCGGCGCGCCGCAGCGGCGGCAGCGGTGCCCGTCGCGGGCCCGGGCGGCAGCGCGCTGCGCCTCCCAGTTCGGACCGTAGTCGATCTCCGGGCGGAGGATGCCCGCCTTTCGCAGCTGCTCCGTCACCTTCTCGGGGAGTGCCAGCCAGGTCCCGATCGTCTGCATCCTCTGCTCCGGCAGGTCGATGGGGGCCCAGCCTAACACCTCGTGGGTGTAGCGTTTGATCCGGCGGTAGCCCGTGGCCTGGGTGGTGACCAGCAGGTCGCCGTAGGCGTGAATCGTGCTCGCTTCTCCATCCAGAGGCGTCCCCTCCTCGGACGCGGTGGTCCGCAGGGTCTCCACCACCTCCACCTCCGTCGTCGAGCTGGCGCGGGTGTAGTAGTCCAGCTCGGCGGAGCGGACGCGCGCCCGGCCCTCGTCCCAGTCCAGGGCCTGGACGACGTAGGTCTCCCCTCCGTGAAGGTAGACGGCGCCCTCGTGGATCAACTTCGGGGCGCTGGGGCGGTCCATCTCCCCGATGACGACCGGCTGGCCGTCTCCTTTGCCCTCCACCGCCTGGATGACGACGTTGTCCGGAGAGCTCGTGCGCAGCGAGAGGCCGGCGGCCGGGTAGCTCTCTCCGATCCACGCGTAGTGCCCGCCGTACCCGTGGAGGAGCCCTTCGTCCGCCAGCGCCTCCAGGACCTCCTCCGCCTCTTCGAACGTGCCGAAGGATTCCCCCGGTTCAAAGGGCAGCTCGAACGCCGCGCACGCCAGGTGGTTGCTCACCACGGCCAGGTTGTTCGGGTCCAGCAGGGCGTGCTCCACCGGCTGGCCGAAGAAGGTCTCCGGGTGGGTGATCAGGTACTGGTCCAGCGGCAGCGCGCTGGCGATCAGCAGAGCCCCGGACAACCCGGCCCGCCGTCCGGCGCGCCCGGCCTGCTGCCAGGCGCTGGCGATGGTCCCGGGATAGCCTGTCATGACGCAGGCGCTGAGCTGGCCGATGTCGACGCCCAGCTCCAGCGCGTTCGTCGCCACGACCCCGCGGATCTGCCCCTCGCGCAGGCCGCCCTCAATCGCCCGCCGTTCGCTGGGCAGGTACCCGCCGCGGTAGCCCTGCACCGCCTGCGGATCCCCGCCGGCGATGGCCACCGCGTCGCGCAGGTAGCCGAGCAGGACCTCCGTGGTTAGACGGGCGCGGGCGAAGACGATGGTCTGGACGTCGGCCTCCAGGAACCTCGCTGCCACGTCCTTCGAGACCAGGGTAGCGCTGCGGCGTATGCCGAGCTGTTCGTCCACCAGGGGCGGGTTGTAGAAGACGATGTGCTTCTCTCCCTGGGGAGAGCCGTCGTCGTCCACCAGCGTGACCGGCGCCTCGATGACCCGTTCCGCCAGCTCGCGGGGATTAGCGATGGTGGCGGAGGCGCACATGAAGCGGGGATCGGCGCCGTAGAACTGACAGATGCGTCGCAGCCGCCGCAGCACGTTCGCCACGTGCCCCCCGAAGACGCCGCGGTAGGTGTGGATCTCGTCGAGGACCACGTAGCGCAGGTTGCTGAAGAAACGCATCCAGCGCGTGTGATGAGGGAGGATGCCGACGTGGAGCATGTCGGGATTCGTGATCAGCAGCCGCGCCTCGCTGCGGATCGTCGAGCGGTGGGACGTCGGCGTGTCACCGTCGTAGGGACGCACGGTGATCGGGGCGCTGATCTTCTCCGTCTGGGCCTGGAGGCTGGCGACCAGGGCCTTCAAATTGGCGATCTGATCGTGGGCCAGGGCCTTCGTCGGGAAGAGATACAGGGCACAGGCCTCGGGGTCATTGAGAAGCGTGTTCAGGACGGGAACGTTGTAGGCCAGCGTCTTCCCCGACGCCGTGGACGTGGAGAGAACGACGTGGTCGTCCGCCAGCGCGGCCTCCATGGCCTGGGCCTGGTGCACGTAGGGGCGTTCGATGCCCATCCGCTGAACGGCGGCGACCAATCGAGGGTCCAGCTCCTTGGGCCAGCGCGTGGTGCGAGCTCGTCGAGCGGGCACGCGCTCCCAGGCGGTCACGCAGCGCATGAAGGAAGCGTCTCGTCTCAGTCCATCGAGTACGTCGCCGAGATTCATGGTGAAGCCATTATAGGTGGGAAGAGTAGAGAGGCAAGCCGTTTTTCCCTCGCGGGTTCCATCCGCTCGCAGGCCCCGTCTCGGGGCCGGTCACCTGGAATCCGAGAGCGACAGCTCCCGTTTTTCCGTTGCCGAAAATTGACACTGATCGACTGTCAATGTATAGTCCCTATTCTATGGGGAATCGCGAGGAAAAGACCCTGGATCCAACTGCCATCGAGGCCGTGTTGTTCGATCTGGACGGCACGCTGATGGACACCGACAACCAGATCGTCGAGAATCTGGCGCTTCGGCTCCAACAGCTCGGTCTGCCGGGGGTCTACCGGAATGCGCGCCGTCTGGTGATGCTCGCGGAGACGCCAGTTAACGGGTTGATCACGCTGCTCGATGCGGTGGGGCTCGATGCTCCCCTCCTGGCCGTGAGGAGTTGGCTGCGAGGGCTGCGGGGGACGGCTGGACCGGCGAACTACCCGCTGATGGAGGACGCTGACAAAACGCTGGCCGAGCTGAAGCAGCGCTACCGGCTGGCCGTTGTCACCACGCGCGGTCAGGAGGACGCCGATGCTTTCCTCACCCAACACGGACTGCACGACATGTTTGACCTGATCGTCACACGCCAGGACACCTGGCGCCTGAAACCTCATCCCGCTCCGATCCATCGAGCGGCGGAGCGCTTGGCCGTGCCCGCGGAGCGGTGCGTCATGGTGGGCGATACGACGGTTGACGTGCAGAGCGCCCGGCGCGCCGGGGCCAAAGCGGTGGCGGTCACCTGCGGCTTCGGTGAGAGAAGCGAACTGGAGCGCGCCGGAGCGGACGTCGTTCTGGACTGTGTCTCGGACGTTTCGTCGCTTCTGTAGGTGGGCGGTTCCCTCCGCCTGCCGGCGGCAGATCATCGGCCGCGCCCATGATTCAGTGCTCTACGTAGATTCTACTGCTGACCGAGGAGGTACGTGTGGCCAAAGAGATCGCCTATGCCCGACTAGAATCTCACATTGGCACGGTGTGGGTCGCCTCGACGGAGACGGGGCTCTGCAAGATCACGTTGGGGAACGACCGGTCCGGCGCCTTCCACAGTTGGCTCTCCAAACAGGGACGTCCAACCCGCTCTCGCGAGGAGCCGCGGGCGATGGACGCCGCGCTCTCTCAGCTGCGCGAGTACTTCGCTGGTGCGCGCCGCACCTTCGAGCTTCCGCTGGACGCCCAAGGCACGACCTTCCAGAGAATGGTCTGGAGCCAGGTGTCCCGCATTCCTTACGGGTCCACCGCCACCTACGGCGACATCGCACAGCTCGTGGGGAAGCCCAGGGCTTCCCGAGCTGTGGGGGGCGCCGTGGGCGCGAATCCGCTGCCCATCGTCATCCCATGTCACCGCGTGATCGGGTCGGGAGGCGAGCTCACCGGTTTCGGGTCGGGCCTGAGCATCAAGGAGGCGCTTCTACGGCTGGAGGGAGCCTATCCCCTGTAGATGATGCGTGAAGACCTGAAGAGACGGCTGCGCGAGCTGGGTGTGGTGAAGGGCGTCCGGGAGCTTCAGACCCCGGGGCCGCGGCGGTCGCACGCCATCGAGGAACTCGTCTCGGGTCAGTTTCACACCACCTCCCACGGTCAGTGCTTCGTGGCGGAGGCTCACTATCCCTTCGATCACCGGCACGGCGACCTCCCGCTGTCGGCATTTCTGGAGCTGTCGCCTCAGGCTGTTGCCGACGTCGAGCAGGATGAGCGGGTCGCCGACGTGGAGCTGCGCCGTGCCTGTTTTTTGGATACAGAGACCACGGGCCTCTCCGGTGGCACGGGAACGATGGCCTTCGTGGTCGGCATTGGTTTTTTCGACGACGACGGTTTCCGACTGGAGCAGTATTTCCTCCGAGATCCCGGGGACGAGCCCGCCATGGTCGAGGCGCTCATGGAGCGCTTCCCCACGTTTGACGCCCTCGTCTCCTTTAACGGCCGTTGCTTCGACGTGCCCATCATCGAGAACCGCTTCATCCTGGCGCGTGTGGCGCCCCCCCTGCGGCGCAAGGTCCATGTCGACCTGCTCCACCCCGCGCGGCGGCTCTGGCGTTACGCTCTCTCGTCCTGCGCTCTCACCTCCCTGGAGCGGGACGTGCTGGGCGTGCGCCGCCAGCAGGCGGACGTGCCCAGCGGCGTCATCCCCTTTCTTTACCGAAACTACCTTCGCACGGGGGACGCTCGGGACATGAAGCGGGTCCTCTACCATAACCAGATCGACATCCTGAGCATGGTCACCCTGGCTGCGCGTCTCTGCTGGGCCTATGCCGATCCCTGGCGGGAGGACGTCTGTGGCCAACGGCGGGAGCTGACCGGGCCCGAGTTCTACGCCCTGGGCCGCTGGTACGAGGACCAGGACCAGGTCCGCGAGGCGGAGCGGGCCTATCGCACCGCGCTTCGGGCCTGCGTGGAATCGAGTTCGGAGCTGCGCACCCGGACGCTGCGCGAACTCGCCTACCTTCTGAAGCGGGACGAGCGGCGCGGTGAAGCCTTCGCCTTCTGGCAGCAGCTGGCCCTGGAGTCCTCGGAGGGGAATGGCGGCGTCCTTGCCCACATCGAGCTGGCGAAGTACTTCGAATGGTACGTGGAGGATCTGGAGCGGGCGGCTGCCTGGACGCGGGCGGCGTTGGATACCGTGGCAACATGGAAGCGCGGCCCGCGCCGCAGTGATAAGCTGGGCGACCTGGAGCACCGACTCTCGCGGCTGGAGCGGAAGCTGGCAGCTGACACGGGGCAACCATGCGAAGGTTAGGCGACAATCTTCGCGGGTCTTCGGCCAGGGTGTGCTCGGTATCTGGACGCCAGACAGAAAACGTGCTAGAATAAGGCATCAGCGTCTCACGGAGATTATGCATGCGTCGTTTTCTACTGATTATTCTCGTTTCTCTAGCAGTCCTACTCGCCCTGCGCATCCGCCTCGTCGAGGCTTCGCTTGGTCCGGAGCCGGGGACGCCCGAACGCGCTGTCTCTGCTCGTTACGTCTGTGTGCCCGGCCTCCTCTGGCAGGACCGTGCTCTCTGCCCGTCCCATGGGCCGGGTACCACCAACTACCGAATCGCCTCCATCAAGCTGCCGGACCCCCTGCCGGAGCTGCCGGCCCGCGAGCTTCCTGTGGACGAGGACGACGACCTCCTTCCCCACACGTACGCTCACGTCAACACGCTGCCCCTTAACGTCTACCGCCATCCTATGGAGGCTGCCCAGGGGCTGCCCCCGGCGAGGACCCTCCTCTCCGGCGACTGGTGGGTCAGCGTCGAAGGGATGGTCGAGTTTGAAGGGCAGAACTGGTACAAGATCAACCCCGATGAGTACGTCCCCGCCGGTACCCTGGGGTTCGCCAGTCCGTCCAAGTTCCAGGGGGTCTACCTCCAGCAGCAGCCGCAGCATCCCTTTGCCTGGATGAACCGCTGGACGGAACCCTCGACGGTCCCCCAAGGCCCGGTCAACACGGCTGTCGCGCCCCTTAGCCGTTACCAGCGGGTCACGCTCTTCGCTGAGGAGCGGCGCGGGGGTGGGCAGATCTGGTACCTGGTTGGGCAGGATCAATGGGTGGAACAGAGCCACGTCTCCCGCGTGGACGTCGATCCCCCTCCACCGGAGGTCGGGCCGGGAGAGAAGTGGATCGAGATCGATCTCTTCGAGCAGACCATCGCCGCCTACGAGGGCGCACGCATGGTCTACGCCACGATGATCTCCAGCGGTCGAACCGCCACCTCGACCCCCACCGGGCTCTATCGGGTTCACTACAAGGTTCGCAAAGGCAAGATGAGCAATCCGGACGTCGAGGATGGAAGCCCGGCGTGGTACTACATCGAGGACGTGCCGTGGACGCTCTACTTCCACCAGGGATACTCCATTCACGCCGCTTTCTGGCACGACGCCTTTGGTTTTCTTCGGAGCCACGGCTGTGTAAACTTGACACCTCGCGACGCCGAGTGGTTCTTCCACTGGTCCGATCCCCCCATGCCCGAGGGCCAGAAGACGCTCTACATCGGCTCTGGTGCGCCGAGTACGTGGGTTTGGGCGCACTTCAGCTCTCCTCTCGAGTAGCGATTGGGCCGTCCTAATCGGTTCATGACGTCCCTACCTTCCTCAGGCAGGAGACCGGTTGCCCGAGCGCTCTGGCTGGTGGTCTTCGCTGCCCTTGGTCTGGCTGCTCTGCTCTTTGTTGGCTGCAGCCAGGTGAGCGGGCCGCGGATCACGCCGACGCCGACTCGGACGCCCGTGCCTCCCACCGCTACGTCGACTCCTGTTCCTTCACCGACTCCCCTTCCTTCACCGACGCCCACGCCGGCCTGGCCCGTCACGGCGAGCTGCACGGAGCAGGTGCCGGGGGAGGTCTGCGCCCGACTCCGACGCGCTGTCGATGACGACCCGGAGCATTTCGTGTGGACCGATGATCCCGGATCTGCCGACGTCTGGGCAGGGAAGGGTGCTCTCCCTAATCGCCGTCCCTTTGCGACCTTGGTCTACGCCCTCGTCGCTCCTTTCTTCACCGTCGAGGACGGCGTCTCCACAGCCGACCTTCAGACGGCCGTCACCGGCCAGGCGGCGGGGCCCTTCGCCGACCGCCCCTTGCTCGTCTCTGCCGATACATCCCGGGCTCTGGGGCTGGATCCGTCCCTCGGCAGCGTGCAGGTGATCACGGCGTCTCACATGTTGACCCAGGCGGTGCAGCGAGATGCCTGGGCCGTCGTCCCTTTCGACGATCTCGATCCGCGCTGGAAGGTGCTGCGGGTCGACGGCACGTCCCCTTTGGATCGGGCACTTGACGTGGACGGTTATCCGCTGACGGCGTTCCTCTACCTGGGAGCTGAGGAACGGACGGACGCTCTCGACCTGTTACCCGGCCCGACCACCAATCGCGATCTGGAGAAGATGTCGGTGGTGATGATGACGGGGGTCACGGCGTTGTCTCGGAGGACGGCGGTCACGATGGAGCGGGAGGGCGTCACCTACCCGGGCCGGGACGTGCAGGGCTGGATGACCGAGCCCGACATCACGCATACCAGCAACGAGGTCTCTTTCGCCGAGGACTGTCCGTATCCCACCGGGGAGTCGACGCTCGTCTTCTGCTCCGATCCCCGCTATCTGGAGCTGCTCGACTACGTCGACATCGACGTCCTGGAGCTGACGGGCAACCATCTTCTCGACTGGGGCGTGGGCGCCATGGAGAACTCCCTCCGGCTCTTCGAGGAGCGGGGACTGCCGTACTTCGGCGGCGGATGGACCCTCGAAGAGGCGCAGCGCCCTCTGACGGTGACGCACGGGATGCACAACTTCGGCTTCGTCGGCTGCAATTCCGTCGGCCCCCAGTATGCGTGGGCCACCCCCCAGCGTCCGGGCGCGGCTCCCTGCGACTATGCTCAGTTGGCCGCCCAGGTGCGCTCCTTGCGGGAGCAGGGCGTCATCCCCATCGTGACCTTCCAGTATCTGGAGGTCAACCAGTATGCGCCGACGGCCCGTCAACAGATCGATTTCCGCGCCGTGGCCGAGGCGGGCGCGGCGATCGTCAGCGGCAGCCAGGCCCACTGGCCTCAGGGGTTCGACTTCCACGCAGGATCCTTCATCCATTACGGCCTGGGCAATCTCTTCTTCGATCAGATGCAGCGGCTCGAGTATCGCCAGGAGTTCCTCGACCGCCACGTCTTCTACGATGGACGGCACATCAGCACGGAACTGCTGACGGCGATGCTGGAGGATTATGCCCGACCGCGGCCCATGACTGCGGAGGAACGTCGGGCTCTCCTGGAGGCGGCGTTCTCGGTGAGCGGCTGGTGACGGGGGTGCGCATGCAGGAGGACGGAGGCGACAGCATGGCCCAACCGAAGGGGATGCAGGATGCACCTTCTCCGATGGAGTTGAGCTCTATGCCCCTCGACCCCATCTACGCCTGGGGCATCGTGCTCGAACCCGTCGAGGTCTTGATCCGCTGCACCTCCGACTTCGTCGTCCAACTGGCCAAGGAGAGGTACGAGAGCGGTGAGCCCTTCACCGACGAGGAGTTGGAGGAGCGGTTTCTGACCTTCTTCGACCGCCTGGTGGAGGAGGGCGTCCTGGAGCGGAAGCCGGACGCGCCGCCGGAGATGGGGCGCCGCATCCTGGGCCCGGGACGCTGGCTGGAGGCCCAGCGCATTCGTATGGAGCGGCTCATTGAGCACTGGCGCCGCCGGGGGGATCCCCCTGAAGCTGTTTCACATCGAGCCGACGACTGCGGACTGTCTTGAGAGGGTCTTTCATCAGGACCGGCATGCTGCACGGCGCTGGCGCCAGGCATGCCAGACCATGGTCAGGAAGCGCGCCGAGTCCTTCACGGGGTGGAAGTAGCTCTTCTTATCAACACCGTAGATGGTGCGGATCTCGACCCAGCCGATGCGCATGTCCCGACAGACCGCCTGGATGATCACCTCGACCTCCAGCTCGAAGCCCGTCGTGGTTAGGTCGAGCGCTTCCAGAAGCCTCCTGTCGTGCAGCCGGAAGCCGCTCTGGTTGTCCGGGATGTGCTCTCCCAGAGCCAGAGAGAGCAGCCAGGAGCCGAAGGGGTTCGTGTAACGCCGCGGAAAGGGCATCTGGGAGAAGTCCCGTTTCCCGATGATCAGATCCCAATCGCCGTCGTCGTAAGCGTCTAGGAACGTCGGTATGTCGTTGGGGTCGTGCTGTCCATCGGCGTCCAGCGTGACGACAGCGTCATAGCCGTTGTCTAGGGCCCAATCGAAACCCGTCATCAAAGCGACGCCTTTGCCCTGGTTCTCGACGTGGCGCACCACGGTGGCCCCAGCCTTCTCGGCCACGGCGGAGGTGTCGTCTTCGGACCCGTCGTCGACGACCAGGACGGGTAGATAGGCTTCCGTCGCCTCGACGACGGGGCGGAGGCGCGAGCCTTCATTCCAGGCTGCTATCAGGGCGAGAATCGGTGCTCCGTTCATCTGTTCCTTTCCGAAAAACAAAAAAACCAAGAGGCGGAAGGGATCCCTTCGCGCTGCCTCTTGGCCATGGTCCAGTCAACTACGATGCAAAGCGGGCGACGGGACTCGAACCCGTAACCTTTTCCTTGGCAAGGAAACGTTCCACCAATTGAACTACGCCCGCTCGACGGCGGATATTATAACACACCTTTCGGGGGGCGCAAGTCGCCAGCCGATTGACTTCCTGTGCTGTTTCACGTACCATGGAGGCTGAGGAGGAGATACGTGACCCGTCGAAAGAGCAAACACGCGTCCGCCGTCAACAAGGGGGCTGGTGGTGCCGGCCCCAACGTCTCCCGCGCCATCGTCATCATCACCTGCGTGGCTGCCATCGTGGCTCTGGTGAAAGGATTCAGAGAGCCCACCGCAACAGCGGACGCCCTGCCCACGCCTCCACCCACCGCCACCCGTCTTCCCGACGCGGCCTCGCCGTCACCCTCCAATCCCGCCGATGACAACCCTGCCGGCGACAACCCGGCCAGCGACAGCCCTGCCGCTGAGGTGGAGACGCCTCAAGGCCCCACCCCGACGCCCGGCCCGCCCCGCATCGGGATCGTCGCCGGTCATTGGGGGAGTGACGAGGGGGCCTCTTGCCCCGATGGTCTGACGGAGGTGGACGTCAACCTCGAGGTAGCAGAGCTCGTGGTCCAGTCGCTGCGTGGATTGGGCTACGAAGTTGACCTGCTCAAGGAGTTCGACATCCGGCTCAACGGCTACCTGGCCGACGCTCTCGTCTCCATTCACGCCGATTCCTGTCAGCGCTTTGAGAACGCCACCCCGCCGCCCACCGGGTTCAAGGTCGCCAGCGTCGTCGACAGCTACGTTCCGGAGGAAGAACGCCGCCTGGTCAACTGCCTCACCGAGGCGTACGCCGCGCGGACGAACCTCCCCTTCCACGAGAACAGTATCACCGGCCACATGACGGGGTACCACACGTTCTACGCCATCGACGGTCGGACGCCCGGAGCGATTATCGAGACCGGGTTCCTCTGGCTCGATCGGGAACTGCTGACACAGCGTCCCGACGTGGTGGCCCAGGGGATCGTCGACGGCGTCGTCTGTTTCGTCGAAGGGGAATGACGTGCCGCGAGCTCGGGAAGCACGAGCTCGCTCTCCTGCCTAGAAACCCATCGCCTCTCGAGCGGCGCGCCAGAGGTTCGTGCGAATCTGGTCTTGCTGCGGTCCGAACCCGCGCAGAAAAGCCTCGATCTCTGCCCGCTTCGACTCCCGCCCCTGCGGGCAGGGCGGCCGATCGGGATAGCCCGCGGCCCGCGCGTAGCGGACCAGCTCCTTCTCCGGAAGGTGAATCAGCGGGCGGATCACCGTCACCGCGCCGTCGAAGAAGACCACCCGAGGCTCCATCGTCTCCAGGCGGCCGTTGAACATCAGGTTCATGAGCGTCGTCACCGCCGCGTCGTCGGCGTGGTGACCCAACGCCACCTTCCCGTACCCGCGCTCCACGCTGGCGGTGAAGAGCGTCTTCCGCCGCAGCCAGGAGCAGCGGAAGCAGTCCAGCGGCAGCGGCTCGTCGGGTGGCAGGTCGAGGGGCTCGATGTGGTAGTCGACCTCCAGGTCCTGGAACCACGGTTCCAGCTCCGGGCGCAGGTCTCGAAGTCCGGCCTCGCTGCCGTCCACGTGGAGGGCGAGCAGGTCGTAGTCGTAGGGTACTCTGCGCCGGTGGCGGAGAAGGAGATCGAGCATCGCCCGGCTGTCCTTCCCCCCGGAGACCGCGACGGCGACCCGGTCGCCGTCCTCGATCAGCTCGAACTCCCCGACGGCGCGGGTGACGTCTTTCAGCAGGAAGTAGGCGATGCGGTCCTGGTCGGCCACAGGTCTTCCCCCGGCTCTTCTCGCAGTCCTACAGCTTCAGGCAGGCCTCGGCCGCCAACCAGAGAAGACGCTCGCGCACGGAGACCTGGTGTACCCAATCCCGGTGATCCCAGGCGTCACCGCTGACGTCGTCGCCGCCGTAAAGCATCTGGGCCAAAACAACGTCTCGAAAGCGGGCCACGGCGAAGAAGGCTGCCGCCTCCATCTCGACGGTGAGGCAGCCCTCCGACCTTCGCAGCTCGACCTTGTTCCGCGTCTCCCGGTAGGGCGCGTCGGTGGTCCACGTCTTGGAGACGATGTAGTCCACGTCGTGCTTCCGCAGGACTTCCTCGATGGTTGCCACCCCTTCCGGGCTGGCCTCCACCTCTCGGCTGGGGGGCAGGTAATGGTAGGAGGTGCCCTCATCCCGGACGGCGGCTCGCGGCACGATGACGTGACCGACGGCTATCTCCCGGTCGAGCACCCCGGCGCCGCCGCAGGCGATGAACTTCCTGCAGCCCAAAGCGATGGCGACCTCGAGCATCCCCGACGCCACCGGACCGCCCACGCCGGGATGGAAGAGAGCCAGCCGTCGACCGTCGACCTCCAGCTCGTAGAAGCGGTGGACGGAGTCCTCCCACGTCTCCTCGTGGAACGGCTCCAGGGCTCCGTTCTCGTCCAGCTTGGCGATGACCTCCTGGAAGAAACAGATCACACAGTGCTCGGGTGCGCCGGCATCCCGCACCCACTGCGTTGGTTCGATCACCGCTGTTGGTGAGGGGTCAAACTCGAGGATGGGATAGTCGCGCCGCACGGTCAGGTTCGCCCCTTCGCTCGTGCTCTCGGTTCCTTACGCCAGCCGGGAGCGGGGCACGAGCCTCTTGTCCTTCTCTGCCTCCGTCCCGGTCAACCCCGGTGCCTGAGCCACGAAGTGGAAGTAGTCCGGGGAGCTGCTCAGGAACGTATGAGCCTCGCCCGGTTCGATGACCACCACGTCTCCCGGTTCCAGGGAAACCGTCTCCTGCTCCACGCGCAGCTGCGACGTGCCGCGCGCCACCAGGTAGATCTCCGTCGTCCGTTGGTGAGCGTGAGGCTCGTCGACGCCCTCGTTCGCGTAGCCGATGGAGATCGCCAGATTCGAGTTCCACGGCCCTACGGACCAGCCCTTGTGCACACTGGGGTCAGCTCGTTCGATCCGCATAATGGGGCACGACTGTTGATCAGTCGATCTCGCGGCCCTCATACTGCCGCCGGTAGTACGCCTGGTAGTGCTCGCCGCTCTTGATCGGCCGCCACCACCACTCATTCTCGACGTACCAGCGCACGGTCTTCTCGATCGCCTCCTCGCACGTGTGGGACGGCTCCCAGCCCAGCGCGCAGATGCGGCTCACGTCCAGGGAATACCGCCTGTCGTGGCCTGCCCGGTCGCGGACGGGCTGGATGAGACTCTCCGGCTTATCGAGCAGCTTCAGGATCAGCCGCGTCATCTCGATGTTCGCCATCTCCGTGCCGGTGCCGACGTTGTAGATGCCGCCGATCTCTCCTTCGTGCAGCACCAGGTCGATCGCCTCGCAGTGGTCCAGCACGTAGTGGTAGTCGCGCACCTGGAGACCGTCTCCGTAGAGGGGCAGCGGTTGGTCGTCGATTGCGTTGGTGGTGAAGAGCGGCACCACCTTCTCCGGATACTGATACGGTCCGATGTTGTTCGCGCCCCGGGTGATGGTGACGGGCAGATCGTAGGTGACGTGGTAGGCGTGGACCATCATGTCGCCGCTCGCCTTGCTGGCGGCGTACGGGCTGCGCGGTGCGATGGGGTCCGTCTCCTTGGAGGAGCCCTCCGGGACGTGACCGTACACCTCGTCGGTGCTCACCTGGTGGTAGCGCTCCAGATCGAACGCGCGGGTCGCCTCCAGCAGCGTATACGTCCCGTAGACGTCCGTCTTGATGAACGCGTCCGGTTCCATGATCGATCGGTCGACGTGGGTCTCGGCCGCGAAGTTGATGATGGTGTCCACGTCGTGCTCCTGGATCGTCTCTCGCACCATCGCTGCGTCCGTGATATCTCCCCGGACAAAGGCATACCGATCGCTGAAGTCCTCCGCCACGTCCTTCAGGTTGTCCAGGTTGCCGGCGTACGTCAGCTTGTCGTAGACGACGACGTGGTAGTCGGGGTATTTCTTCAACATGGCGCGGGTGAAGTTGGAGCCGATGAAACCAGCGCCGCCGGTGACCATCAGGTTGCGCACAGGAGACCTCCTCTTTGTCCAGATCCAGGCCCGGAAAGGGTGGGCGAGTGAGAGAACGAGAGCAGCTCGTTCTGCGGAGGGATTCTACCATAACCTCTCCGTGCGACAACCTGGATAGGCCGACCGCCCAGGCAACCCTCGCTCAGGATGCTCGCGGTCGCTTACCAAAGGTCGCGGTCCCTTCCCAGGAGCTCGACGTCCCCGTCTCGGGGACGTCGAGCTCCGCGTGCAGCACCCTGGTACCTCCCTGCTCACACCCGCGATTCGAGCCCCAACGCGCTCACCCGGACAACCTTGACTTGACCCCTGGAAGTGTTATCATTGTCGGCAACTAGAGAGATACTGATGTATTTAGGACCGCGACCAAAAAGACGCCGCTCTTCTCCGTGGCGCGTGCTCATCCTCTTGATCCTGAACGGGATCGGCATTTACGTCCTGATTCAGGTCACGCAAGAGCGCGTCGAGACTCCTTTCACGCCTACCCCAACGCCGACGCGCACGGCTTCTTCCTACGTGTTTGAGGCAGAGGACCTCTACTGGGAGGGAGACCTGAAGGGGGCCATCGCCACGTACGAGCGGGCGATTGAGCTCGGCGTTAGCTCGGTAGAGCCGTACGTATCCCTGGCCCGGTTGTTGGCCCTGGAGGGCCACACCATCGAGGCTGTGCAGCGGGCGGAGAAGGCGGTGGACAGAGCGCCAGAGAACGCGCGAGCCTGGGCGATCTTGGGCATGGCCTACGACTGGCATGGCGAGGTGGCCCAGGCCATTGAGGCCTGTCAGCGAGCCATCGAGCTGGCCCCCGACTATGCGGAGGCCTATGCTTACCTTGCCGAGGCCTATGCCGACGATGGGAACTGGCTCAAGGCGACCGAGAACGCTGAAAAGGCCCTGGAGCTGGACGACGAAAGCGTAGACGTTCAGCGCAACTACGGCTACGTCATGGAGGTCCAGGGCAACTATACGCGCGCGGTGGAGGCGTACAGGCAGGCCCTGGCGGTTCATCCCAGGTTGGCCTATCTCCACATCGCCGTGGGAAAGAACTACCTGGCCCTGAACGATTACCAGGCGGCCATGGAGAGCTTCGAGAGGGCGGCCCAGGTCGATCCGAAAAGCGCCGAGGCCTACTACCGCCTCGGTCGCGCCTACTACGATGCGGGGGAGCCCGATAAGGCTCAGGAGTACCTCAAGACGGCGACCGAGGCCGATCCCACCTTCGGCCCCGCCTTCGGATACCTGGCTTTCACGTACTGGAGCCGCCGCAACTACGAGGACGCCATTCCCCGGCTGCAGCGCGCCATCGCGCTCGAATCCTGGTCCGCTCGACGGCAGGCGCGGGCGTTCGCCATCTCCATCGAGGATCGGCAGGGAGAGCTGGTCAGCTCCTCGTCCGAGGTCGTGATGGAGGGGACCTTTACACCGGTTTCCTTCGAGGATACGGACACGCTGCGAGCTTCCCTGACGCCCTCAGCTGTCGGTCAGGGGTGGCAGGGTGCTCGCGGTTCCGTCACGATGGATACCCGAACCGGCGTCTATACGCTGACCTTGACGGCGATGCCCGCTACCAGACCCGGTCAGGCTTACGTTGGGTGGTTCGACGGCGTCAACACGCTCTCCGGGAATCCCCTCAATACGGGAACCTTGGACCTGGATGGAGGGGAGCTGGAGGCGCAGTTCGAGGCCACCCGGGTCGCCGGGCCGCGCATCGACTACTTCTATACCCTGGGGCTGGCACACTACTTCCTGGACGAGTGCGACAAGGCCTATCCCCTCTTCGAGGCCGCCCTCCAGATCGATCCCAACGACCCGAATGCCCGCAGAGGAGTCCAGCTCTGCAACCAGGCCGGGTCGTAGCGATGCTTCTCTCACCGCTTCATCGCGACACGTCGTCCCGGCTCGTCTTTTCCTGCCGGGGTTGGCGGGCAGGCGCAGCGCATTCAGCGCGCCTTCGTACCTATTCTATTCCTGGTTCACGAGCCAGACCTTGGCTTTTCCTCTCCTCCCAGCCCCCGCTTGTCCCCAGCCAAGGCTCGGTAACACCCACCCATCGCCCCGAGACGGGGCTCAGAGCCATGGAGAAATCCAGGGTAGACGTGCGACATGACACGAGGAAGCGCATATGTGGATGATCGTTCTTCTCTTCTTGTTAGGGATTCTCGTCGGTGGGCTGCTCAACCAGCTTGGGGCCGACCTCCTGCGCCGCAGGGAGCCGACCGAGTCCCCGTGTCCGGACGCTGATGAGGACCAGGACCAGGATCCTGACTGTCTCCACCTTGACGGGGAACAGCCGTGGTGGCACCGGTTCGGCGTGGTCGCCCTGGTGATGGGCCGTTCCCGATGCCCGTCCTGCGGCGCGCGGACGGCCCTCCGCAGCGCTCTCATCGAGATCGGCCTCGGCTCTATCTACGGCTATCTCTGGATCGCGTTCGGACCCTCGATGACGCTCCTCTTCTACAGTCTTTACAGCGCCATCCTCGCTCTCGTTGTCGTCACCGACCTGGAGCGTCGCCTGATTCTCGACGTCGTCGTCTATCCGGCCATCGTCCTCGGCCTCGTGGGCAGCTTCTTCGTTCCGGACGTGAGCTGGTTGGCCGCCCTCATCGGCGGGGCGGTCGGGTTTCTCTTCTTCTACCTGGCGGCTCTGCTTGGACGTGTCGCCTTCGGGGCCGGTGCGTTGGGAGGCGGAGACGTGAAGCTGGCCGCCTTCGTCGGCATCATCACCGGCTTCCCTCTGGTGATCGAGGCCATTGTCCTCACCATCCTCATCGGCGCGGTCATCAGCCTCTTCCTCCTCCTCACTGGACTCCTCACCATGCGCGACCACATCCCCTACGGCCCGTTTCTCGTTGGCGGGGCCCTGGTCACGCTGCTGTGGGGGTACCAGATCGCTGAATGGGCCCTCCGGTGAATGGGACCGGCCCATCCGACGGGACGCTGGCCTGGCTTCTGGAGCCGAGCGATCCTTCACCCCGCTATCTGACCCTGACCAGGGTGCTGGGACGGCCCGCTGACGCGCCGGACGTGCGGGCCAGTCAGAGAGCCATTCCAGACACCGGTCCCGCGCGCGACATCCTCATGGCTCAGTACCCGCAGGGGTACTGGATGCACCCCGGCATCGGCTACAGCCCTCGCTACCGCGCCACCCTCTGGCAGATTCTGATCCTCGCCCAGTTGGGTATGCCCCGCAGTGAGTCCCTCGACCGGGCGGTCGCTCACCTGTTCGAGGCGAATCAGCGCGGCGACGGCGCCTTCCGGGCCAGCAGGGAGGGGGGCGACACACCCATCGGCCTCAACGGCAGCCTCCTCTGGGCGCTGGAGGTGCTCGGCTACGGTGAGGAGCCGCGGGTGAGGGACGCCTGGTCGTGGCTGGCGGGGGAGATGGCATCGCGCCGACTGCGGGTGACCGGTTCTGGAGGAACGGTGCCCGTCTGGGGAGCCGTCAGGGCGCTCTGGGCGGCCAACGCCGTGCCGCCCCCGCGGCGCGCCGGTCCCGTTGAGCGGGTGAGCAGCGCCGCTGTAGACCTGCTGCTCGACCATCCACCGGAGCCGGGGGAGAGCGACCCCCGCTGGTTTCGACTCACGTTCCCCCTCACGCGCGCCTCCGATCTCCTCCAATGGGCCGAGGTTCTCGTCGCTGCGGGCTGTGGGGACGCCCCCTGTCTCTCGGAGGCCAGAGCGTGGCTCCAGCGCAGGCGGCGGCCGGACGGCGCCTGGCCGCTGGAGCGGGTGCCCGGCAAGCTGTGGGCCGACTTCGGCGCGGTGGGAGAGCCGAACAAGTGGATCACGGTGCGAGCCCTGGCCGCCGACCTGGGGTGAGGGGTGGTTCGCTGAGCCACGACAGGGCTGGGATGGAGCCCGGCATCCTTCGCGCGTCGCCTGTGCCAGAGCGATCCCGTGCTCGCTGGCTCCGCGTGTCGCTGGTGCTGGGGGTCACCACCCTGGCGCTTCTCCTCCGCTGGTTCCGCATCGGCAGCGACGGGCTTTGGATTGACGAGGCCTTCAGCGTCTGGCTGGCCAGGCAGCCCCTGCGGGAGATGGTGAGCTGGGTCGCGCGGGTCGATCACCATCCTCCCCTCTACTACACCCTCCTCCACGGCTGGGTCGATCTCCTCGGCCCCGGTCAGGCCAGCGTCCGCTTCCTCTCTGCTCTGTTCGGCGCGCTGACCGTTCCCGTGATCTACGCCCTGGGGCGGCGCCTGGCCGGCGAGCGCTCCGGGCTGACGGGCGCTCTCCTTCTCGCCCTCTCTCCTTTCCACGTCCGCTTCTCCCAGGAGGCGCGCATGTACGCTCTCCTTACGCTGTTCGCTTCCCTGGCGTTGTGGGCGTTTCTCAGGATCTACGACAGGATCTTCGATCGATGGACGCGGCCGTCCCCCGCCTCCACGTCACCGTCTCCTCTGCCCTGGATCGGTTACGTCATCTTCACCGCCGCGATGCTGTGGACGCACAACACCGCCGTCTTCCTCCCTCTGACACTCAACCTCTTCGTCCTCAGCAGGGTCGTCATCGCCAGCCGATCGCTTTCTTGGGACCGGGGGCGGCGTTCCGGCTTTTGGCTGAAGAGCAGCCCCGCCCCGGGGCTGCGCAGATGGTTCACCGCCCAGGCAGTCCTCCTCCTTCTCTGGTCGCCCTGGCTTCCGTCGCTCGCATCCCAGGCTGCCGACGTCTACCGCCGCTTCTGGCTGCCCCCGCCGACCCCGGGGACGATCGTGAGCATTTTCGGCGAGCTGCTCTACGCCTTCTCTCCCTGGCCGTTTCTCGTCTCCGTGCTGGTGGTTTTGGCGCTGGCCGGCCTGGCTGTCTGGGGGCTGTGGGACCTCCACCGTCGGACGGACCACGCGGGGCTGCTTGCAGCGCTGCTGATGCTCCCCCTCGCCGGTCAGGCGCTGATCAGCCTCTGGCGCCCCATCCTCTATGCTCGCACCGTGGTCTGGAGCGCCATTCCCCTCTACCTGATGGTCGCCGTCGGCGTCAGCCGGCTGGGGATTGCTCCGTTCTCGCCGCTGACCCCCCGGAGGGTGGTCCCTGCTGCATTGGCCATCTTGGTGGCGATCAACGCCGCTGCCCTATGCCACTACTACGCCGCCTTCGAGAAGGAGGCCTGGGACGATGCGGCCGACCTGGTCGCCCAGCGCGTCCAGCCTGGCGACCTCCTCCTGTTCAACGGCGCCTGGGGTCAGATACCCTTTGACTATTACTTCGCCCGGCGGTACAATCCCCAGCTGGATCCACCCGTGGTCGCCCATGGACTGCCGGTGGATCTCTTCGACCGGGGTGTGCTGGAACCGAGGATGACGGAGGATGATCTACCGAGGCTGCACGCCCTGGTGGCGGGCCGTGACCGCGTCTGGCTCGTCTACAGCCACCAGTGGTACACGGATCCCGAGGGGTTGGTCCCCCCGGCCCTGGCCGCGGCGCTGAACCTCCAGCAGACGTGGACGTTCAAAGGGCTGCAGGTTCGTCTTTACGTGGAGCGTTGAGCCATTCACCTATGAAAGCTGTGGTCGGTTCGAAAAACCCGGTCAAGATCGCTGCCGCGCGGGAGGTCCTCCGGCGCGTCTACGACGACCAGGTCTCCGTCGAGGGGCTCGCTGTCGCCAGCGGGGTGCCTAAGCAGCCCTGGGGCGACGAGGAGACGTTGCGCGGCGCGCTGAACCGGGCGGAGGCGGCCCTGAGAACCGAGGGCGCGGCCCTCGGAGTCGGCCTCGAGGGTGGGCTGGTCGAGGTCAGAGGACGGATCTTCACCTGCGCCTGGTGTGCCGTGGTGCGAGCCGACGGCGCGACCGGCGTCGGGGGCGGCGCCAACCTCCTCTTGCCCGATGCGGTCGCGGAGGCTGTCCGGACTGGGGCGGAGCTGGGGCCGACCATGGACGCGCTGACGGGCCGCCGCAACACCAAGCAGCACCTCGGGGCGATCGGTATTCTCACCCAGGGATATCTCGATCGCCAGTCGGCCTACGAACATATCCTGACCCTGGCCCTGGCCCGGCTGCTCTCTCCCGCCCGCTATCGGGACGCCAGCGGTGACTAGGCGCGCCCCGCTCCGCCGCACCGAGCGCAGCCTCTGGTCCCGCGTTTCACGTTCCGGGCCCGCTCTCCGTCTGCTGCTCTGGCTGGCGCTACTTCTGGCCGTCGCTGTCTCCATCTGGGCCGTCGTCTCGGCGCACCGGGTCCGCGTTCGCGGCCTTCCCTCCCGCTTCCCCTCTCCCGTGAGCGAGGCCAACGTGCCGGCCCTGGGCGTCAACGTCGCGCTCCATCAGGTGGGGGACGACTCGCTGCGCGCCGCTCTCTCCCGGGCCGCCGAGGGAGGCTTCGTCTGGATACGCCAGTCGTTCTCGTGGAGCCAGATCAGGGACGCGGATTCGCCCGCCGGGTTCGATTGGTCCGGCGTCGACCGGGTCGTGGATGCCCTGGACGACTATCCTGAGCTGCGATTGGTCGCCGTCCTCGGCGATGATCCGCCGGTTCCTCCTGAGGACCCGGACCAGTTCGCGGCCTTTGCCGCCGCCTTCGCAGAGCGTTACGGCCAGAGGGTCGACTACTACCAGGTGTGGGACGAGCCGAACCTGGCCGCCCAGTGGGGCGGGGGGCTGGTCAATCCTGTTGCCTACGGCGATCTGCTGGCCCGCACGGCCGACGCCGTCCGCGCCGCTGATCCCGACGCCCGCATTCTTCTGGCCGGGCTGGCTCCCACCATGGAGGCGACCGAGAAAAACCTGAGCGACGTGCGCTACCTGGAGCGGCTGTACGAGGCCGGCGCTGCGTCGTCGTTCGATATCGTGGCCGCCAAGCCGTACGGCTTCGACACCGGCCCCGGCGACCGGCGCGTCGACGAGTCCCTGCTCAATGTCTCGCGAATCCTCCTCCTGCGCGAGGTGATGGTGGCGCATGGAGACGCCGACAAGGCGATCTGGGCCAGTCACTGGGGTTGGAATGCGCTTCCCGATGGCTGGACGGGTGCGCCGTCTATCTGGGGCCAGACTGACGAAGCGACCCAGGCGGCCCGCAGCGTGGCGATGCTGGAACGAGCGCGGGAGGAATGGCCGTGGATGGGCGCCATGATCATCGAGAACCTGCAGCCGGGACCGGCTCCCTCGTCCTCCGTGGAGGGCCTCCGGGATCCTCGCTGGGGTTTCTCCCTGCTGGCCCCCGATGGGACGCCCCGCCCCGTCTACCGCGCCCTGGCCGACTGGGCCCAGGCCCAGCCCGCCGCGGCGTCCGTCGGCGGCTATCCGGCCCGCAACCCCTGGGCGGCGTACGAGGGGAGCTGGCGCGCAGGGCCGCTGGGAGCGGGCGTCGCCCCCTCAGCCGCGGGCAGCGGGGAGGAGACGTCGCCCCAGGACGCCGTGCAGGGTCGGGCCAGCTTCCGCTTCCGGGGCACCCGCGCCGCGCTGACCGTGCGGCGGGGGCCGTACCGGGGCTTCCTCTACGTCACCGTTGACGGCGAGCCGGCCAATGCCCTCCCCCGCGACGAGCGCGATCGTTCCTACGTGGTCCTCTACGACAAGCGGGCCAGCTCGGCCGTGGTCCCCCTGGCGACGGGCCTGGAGCCCGGGGTTCACACCGTCGCGGTGACGGCCCAGGGAGGAGAGGGACGCTGGCCCCTGGTCGACTGGCGCGTGGGCGCTCCGCCGGTGCATGACGGAACCGCCTGGAAGCTGGCCGGCCTGGCTGCAGCCGCCTTGGCTCTCTCGGCGCTCGTCGTGCGCGACCTGCGGCGGGTCCGATGGAGGGATCTCGCCCACGGGTTCCTTCAGCTTCCGCCGGCTGCGCAAGCGGCGCTGGCTATCGGGGCGACTGCGCTGCTCTGGACGGCAGCGGGTGTCAGCTGGTCCCGCCTCCCTCCCGAAACCGTCCTTTCCGCTCTCTGTCTCGCGCTCAGTCTGTCGATGCTGCCGGTGCTCGCGTGTCTCTTCGCCCTCCGCCTCGACCTCGGCCTGGCTCTCATCGTGCTCTCTGCCCCCTTCTACCTGGTGCCGGAGGGGATGGTCTACCGCGCCCTCAGTCTGCCCGAGGTCCTGGTTCTGCTCGCTTCCGCCGCCTACGTCGTGCGGCGGGCCGGCCCCCTCGGCGCCAGCCCGGCGATGCGGGGGGATGACGTCTCCGCCGACGAGGGCGGCGGGCGGGGCGGCCTTCACCTGATTACTCGACTGAGCGCTCTACCGAGCACTCTCGACGGGGCCGTGCTGATGCTTCTGCTGGCGGCCGGCATCGCCAGCGTCGCTGCCGCGGACCATCTGGCGGCCCTCTTCGAGCTCCGTTCCGTCTTCCTCCTACCGGCCCTGTACTACGCGCTCCTGCGGCTGATCCCCCTGGATCGGCGCGCGCGGCAGCGGATCCTGGGCGGCTTCCTCGTGGGCGGCGTCGGGGTGGCCCTCGTCGGCCTGATCCAGCTCGTGTTGGGGTGGAACCTCGTGGCGGCTGAAGGCGGCCTGCTCCGCCTCCAGAGCGTCTATCACTCGCCGAACAGCGTCGGGCTCTACCTGGGCCGGGTCTGGCCCTTCCTCGTGGTGGGCGTCGTGTGGGGACGGACCGCCGGGCGGCGCCGGCTCTCCGCTTTGGCCCTCGTGCTGGTCACCACGGCCCTGGTGCTCAGCTTCTCCCGGGGCGCGCTGCTGTTGGCTCTTCCTGCCTCCGTTCTGGCGATGGGGTGGTGGGCCGGGGGCCGCTACCGCTGGGCTGCCCTGGTCCTGGTGGCGGCCGGGGCCCTGGCGCTGGTGCCCCTCCTAAGCCTGCCGCGCTTCGCTGCGCTCCTCGATCTGCGGCGCGGAACCACCTTCTTTCGACTCCAGCTCTGGCGGAGCAGCCTCCGCATGATCCGGGACCATCCCCTTTTCGGCGTCGGTCCCGGCAACTTCCTGGAGGCCTACCGCACCCGCTACGTCCTGCCGGCCGCCTGGGAGGAGTTCAACCTGGAACACGCCCACAACATCCTCCTCGATCACTGGACGCGTCTCGGGGTGCTCGGCGTCGCGGCGGGGTGCGCCGTGCAGGTCGCCTTCTGGCGCTCTCTCTGGCGGCGGGGGCGCGGCGCGCTGGTGCTGGGCCTGGTGGGGAGCATGGCGGCCTTGCTCGCGCACGGGCTCGTGGACAACGCTCTCTTCTTTCCCGATCTGGCCCTGACGTTCTTCATGCTGCTGGCGCTGGCTCAGACGCGATCTCAGGGCTGAGCGCCAACGGCGGCTCTTATTCCGCGTCCTTCCTTATAGATACGGCTGCAGCAAGCTCAGAATCCTCTCCAGCGGCGCCACGTCGTCCTCATCGAACTGCTCCAGCTCCGCCGCGTCCACGTCGAGGACCGCGATGACTCGTCCTTCTCCTCCCGACGACCGCTTGATCACCGGCAGGGCGATCTCGCTTCTGGAGCGGCTGTCGCAGGCGATATGCCCGGGGAACTGCTCGACGTCCGGGACCACCACCGGTTCCTTCGTCTGGGCGCAGTGCAGGCAGACGCCTCGGCCCTCCAGCACCTGGCAGGCGACGGGACCCTGGTACGGCCCCACGTGCAGCCGCTCCTGGCCGGCGACGAAGTAGAACCCGGTCCAGAAGTGGTGCGGCATCTTGTGGTGGAGCACGGCGCAGACAGTCGCCATAGCCGCCGTCAGGTCCGGCGACTTCCCCTCGATCAGCTCCTCTAGCTGGTGGTAGATTCGCTCGTACCGGCCAGCTCGTCTCGGGTCAATCATATTCTCTCCCCTTTGTCCGTCCCTCCATCCAGCTGGAGCCCATAGAACGCAGCGCCCCTCCCACGCGGGGAGGGGCACGCTGGCATGCCTAGTGTAGTAACGGCTTCAGCCGTTCGGTCTTCCAGACAATCGACTGAAGCTGCCACTACGATACCATGCCTACTGTAGTGACGGCTTCAGCCGTTCACGTCAACTCCCTAGTCGCACGCCGGAAGCCGGCAGAACCGGGCATCCTCCAGCTTCAACCCCATCTCCTCCACGGCCTCGATCAACGCCTCCTGGTCGGCGTCCTCCTCCACCCGCATGGTGACCAGGTACTCGCTGGGATCCTCCCCCATGATCGTGCTCAAGGCCGTGATGTTGACGCCCATGTCCGAGATCTTGCCCGTGATCTTGGCCAGCATGCCCTCCTCGTCGGGGACGAACATGCTGATGCGAACGCCCTCTTCCCGCCCGCCCAACATCTCCAGGAAGGTCTTGAACAGGTCGGTCTCGGTGATCATCCCGACCACCTTCCCATCCCGCACGACGGGGAGGCCGCCGATCTTGTTATCGGCCATCACCCGTGCAGCTTCCTCCAGCGGCGTATCCTCCTGCACGGTGATGACGTCCTCGGTCATCACGTCCTTCATCTTCACCTTGGCCAGCAGGTAGGGGATCTCGTAGACGCTCAACGAGGTCGCTGGGGAGGGGGAGACTTTCAGGAGGTCGAGCTCCGAGACGATGCCGACCATTTTACCGCGCTTGTCCACGACCGGCAGCCGCCGGATGTCCTCGTTGTGCATCAGCCGCAGCGCTTCTTCGACACCGACGGTTTCGCGGATCGTGATGGGGGGTTTGCTCATCCGGTCCTTCACTAACATTCTGAACCTCCTAGGGTAAGGGTATTGAGATCAAGGACGATCATCGAGAGAAAAGTCTACGCGATTATACTCTAAGCTCGAGAATCATACCATTCAACGAGAACCCACGGCTTCATCATTTTCAGGTTAGCACAGGTGACCGGCACTTAGATCGTGACATCGCCAAGCCGAAACAATGCCTGTCAGGGCCTATACTAGGCCTTCATGGCGCTCTCCTAAGTGCCGGTCACCTTGGGCGCGAAAACGATAGACTCGCGTCGAGCCGGACGCCCTAGAGCCGGCTCCACGCCTCCGCCGCCAGCTCGCGGGAACGGGCGGTGATCGCCTCCTCGTCCAGCGTCAAGAGCTCCCGGTCCCGCATCAGCACCTCTCCCGCGCAGACCGTGCTGGTGATCATCGAGGCCTCCACGCCGAACAGGATGTGCCAGGGCAGGTTGTCCGCGGAGAGCGGCGTCGTCGGGTGGTAGTCGACGAACACCAGGTCCGCCATAGCGCCCTCGCTCAGCTCGCCCAACCGCTGTTCGGGCCAGAAGATCTGAGCCAGGCGGGCGTTGTTACCGTACGCCAGGTCCATCACCACGTTGCCCGGCATCGCCTGAGGATCCCGCTGATGCAGCTTGTGGACGAAGTAGGCCGTCTTCATCTCGGCGAACATCTGGTTGGAAAACCCATCGTTCCCCAGCCCGACGTTGACGCCCTCCTTCAGCATCGCCTCCACCGGCGCCACCCCCACGGCGTTGTTCATGTTCGAGCGGGGCTGGTGGGTCACCCACGTCTCCGTCTCCGCCAGCCGCTCTATCTCGCTCTCGTCCACGTGGACGCAGTGGACGGCGATCGTCTTCGGGCCCAGGATGCCCGCGTCACCCAGGCGGTGAATCACGCGCTGGCCGCTCTTCTCCAGCGCGTCCTTCTGATCCGAGACGCCCTCGGCGGCGTGGACGTGGAACCCCAGCTCCAGCTCGCTTGCTGCCTCCACGCAGTCGGCCAGGGTTTCGTCGGAGAGGGTGAGGGAGGCGTGTAGGCCGAAGGACGCGGCCAGCAACGGCTCTTCCACCGCCCGCTTCGCGAAGCGGACGTTCTCCTCGATACCGGCCCGGGTTCGCTCGGCGCCGTCGCGATCCGTGACCTCGTAGCAGAGGCTGGCGCGCAGGCCGGCCCTCTCCACCGTCTCGGCGATCACGTCGAGGCTGCCCTCGATGGCGTTCGGGCTGGCGTGGTGATCGACCAGGGTGGTCGTGCCGTGACGTACGGCGTCCACCAGGCAGACCAGGGCCGAATAGCGGACGTCCTCCAGCGTCAGCGCCTTGTCCAGGCGCCACCAGAGCCGCTCCAGGATTTGTGGGAAGCTCTCCGGGGGCTCGCCGGGAATGCCCATGCCTCGCGAGAAAGCGCCGTAGAAGTGCGTGTGGCCGCAGATCGACGCGGGCAGCACCAGCTGTCCCTCGGCGTCCCAGCGTTCGGCGTCCGGGTAGCGGCTCGACAGCTCCGCCGTCGTGCCCAGGGCCGCGATGCGCTGCTTTTCCACCAGCAGCGCGCCGTCGTCGATCACCCGGGGATCAGGGCCGAAGGTGCCCAGCCGAGCATGTGTGATAAGCATACACTCCCTCCTTCTCTCTTGCCTAGTCCAACGTGTCTGCCCGTCGGATACGTCTGACCGTCAAGCCCGCCCTGACGGCATGGTACGGCCCGGCGAAGAGGATTGGAAGACGGAGCGGCGGCACCGCTCTGGGCGGCGAGACCGCTCTAAGCGGCGAGACCCACCGGGTTCAGCCCCCGCAGTAGTCCGCCGAAGAGCGCCGGCATCAGGTCCAGATAGCCCAGGATCAGCACCAGGGCGCTGACGGCGATAAGAAGCAGGATGACGAAACCGGCTGCGATCCGGAGCCAGGTCCAATCCCGTCTTCTCCTTGGCCCGGGGGCTGTGGGCCGCGGCGCACTTCGCTGGGATGCCGGCCGTCGCGTCCGCCTCACGTGGTCAGGCCCAGCCTCCCGCGCCGGGGGCGAGTGGCGCTGGGGCGGGGGACTTGGCTGTCGCTCCGGCGCCGGCTGTGGTTCCGGCGCAGTCTGCTGTTCCTGCACCCCCTGTCGCTCCGCCGCCGCCTGGATGACAGGCGGCGCGTCTGTCCTGGCAGGTTCTCTCTCCCGGAAGGCGAGCGTCACAGCCTCGCTCAGACCCACCTCGTCCCCCTTTGCCAGCCTGTGTGGGCCGGTGAGGCGCGTGCCGTTGACGAACGTGCCGTTCGTGCTGTCCAGATCCTCGATCACCCAGCCATCGTCCCGGCGGACGATGCGAGCGTGGCGCCGCGACACCTGGGGATGCTGGACGAAGATCCCGCTATCCGGGTGCCGCCCTGCGATGATGGTCGGCCTCTCCAACGTGAACCTTGTGCCCGGTTCCGGTCCTCTCGTGATGACAAGCTGAGCGCTCTCCGCCATCGTCCCTCACCTATGTCCTCAGGCATCAACCTGCCCAACCGTCCTTACCGGGCGCCCGCGAGCATGCGTCTGCCTTTGCTTCGCTGTCGCTCCTCGCGTATGTCTAACGCGCTCAGTATACGCTCGCAGCAAACGGTTGTCAAACTTCTTCCTTGTGGTACACTTGCGGCGAGGAAAAGCAGGGGTGCCGTGGAGCCCTCTGTCCTTCTTTTTCCTCTCGAGAGAGACGCTCCGGTTGGCTGGCTGCTTCATAATCTGTGAGACGGAGTTTCCTATGACCCTCATCGTTGATGCTCACGAGGACGTCGCCTATAACGCCGTGGTCTATGGACGCGACATCCGGGGCAGCGCCCTGGAGACGCGCCGCCGGGAGCAGGGCTCTGACGTCCCCGCCCGGAACGGGATCTGTATGGTGGGCCTCCCCGAATGGCTCGACGGTCGGGTGGCCCTCGTCTTCGGTACTATCTACGCTGCCCCCCAGCGGCGCGGACGCGGCAGCGGCCCTCAGTTCTACACCAACGCCCAGGAGGCCCACGCCCTCGGACAGGAGCAGCTCGACTACTACCATCGCCTGGCCGACGGCGAGGAACGCGTATCCCTGGTGGGGAGCCAGAGCGACCTGGAAGCCGTGCTCGAATCGTGGCAGGGGGAATCGCCCACGGTTGGTATCGTGCCTCTCATGGAGGGAGCCGATCCGATTCGCGAGCCCGCCGAGGCCGAGCTCTGGTTCCAGCGCGGCGTCCGCCTGGTCGGCCTCTCCTGGAAGTCCGGCAGCCGGTATGCCGGCGGCGATGCAGCTCAGAGATCCCTGTCCGATCTGGGGCGCGAGCTGTTGGAGGTGATGGCCGAGCTCGGCATGATCTTGGACGTCAGTCACCTCGCCGAGGAGGCTTTCTACGAGGCGATGGGACGCTTTGAAGGCCGGGTGGTGGCAACCCACGCCAACCCCCGCGCTCGGGTGCCGGGGGCTCGTCAGCTCTCCGACGATATGATCCGGCGTCTGGCTGAACGAGGCGGCGTGATGGGCATCGTGCCGGCCAACCCCTTCCTCCGTTCCGACTGGAGCACGAACCAGGCCACGCTCGCTGACGTGGTGGCCGCCATCGATCACGTCTGCCAGGTGGTCGGCGACGCCGCCCACGTCGGCATAGGATCCGACTTCGACGGTGGGTTCGGCGCCGACCACACGCCGCCGGCCTTCGACACCGTCGCCGATCTTCAGCGCATCGGTCCTGCCCTGGGCGAAGCCGGTTACGCTGAGGAGCAAATCGAGGCGATCCTGGCCGGCAACTGGCTGCGCGTCCTGGAGGACGCTCTACCGAGCTGATGAATGAACGGGTCTCTCCCCCGGCCCGGGACGCCGGGTCCGATCCGCGTTCCACGTCGATATCCTTCGACATCTTCACCCTGTTCCCCGGTATGTTCCAAGGTCCCCTGGACGAGAGCATCCTCAAGCGCGCTCAGGAGGACGGTGCCCTCTCCGTCCGGCTGCACGATATCCGCCGGTACGCCACGGACAAGCACCACGTCACCGACGAACCTCCTTACGGGGGCGGCGGCGGCATGGTCATGAAGGCCGAACCGATCTTCAACGCCGTGGAGGCCGTCCTAGGGCCTGCGAGCGAGGCTGGAGGGCTGGCCGAGGACGACACCCCCGTGATCCTTCTCACGCCTCAGGGGCGGCTCTTCTCCCAGGAGATCGCCCAACAGCTATCCCGGTGTCGGCGCATCGCCCTGATCTGTGGGCGGTACGAGGGCGTGGACGAGCGCGTGCGCCAGCATCTGGCCACGGACGAGCTCTCCATCGGGGACTACGTGCTCACCGGTGGTGAGCTGGCGGCGATGGTCATCGTCGACGCCGTCACCCGCCTCCTTCCCGGCGTCCTGGGTGACCCCACCGCGACGGTGAAGGATTCCCATGCCCGCGGCCTCCTGGAGGGGCCTCACTACACCCGCCCGCGCGTCTTCCGCGGTTGGGAGGTGCCGGACGTGCTCCTCTCCGGGGATCACGCCGCCGTGGCGCGCTGGCGTCGCGAACAGGCTCTCCGCCGCACCCTGGAGCGGCGCCCCGATCTGTTGACGGAGGCAGACCTCAGCTCGAAGGATGAGGCGACGTTGGCGAGATTGGGGGAAAATGAGGAAAACGGTCCAGAGGATTGAACCGACACGGCCGGTTAACAGTATACTGTAGGGGTAAGCCATAGCTGGGCCTTTGCAAAGGTCGCGCTCCAAGTCACTAGTGAAACCGGCATGCGTTGCTCGGCCACCGTAGAATGACCTGCAGCGGCGTGACCTTCGCAGGGTTATCGCGACGCGGTAACGTGATAACCGTCATACTGTGAGCAGGTTCTTATCAAGAGCACGTGTCTTAGAACCCCGGGGGTCGCTTGTCGCTAAGACTCTTGCTCCTGAGGTTCTCATTGATTTGCACGCTTTTTCGGTTCGAGTATAATACTGTCGCCGCTTAACACTTGTGGACCAAGGTTCCTTCCTCTCACGTTAATCCGATAGGCCTTGCTATCCATGAGCCCGGTTCGATTCCACGAAAGGGGGTGGCGCGAAGAAAAACACCATGAAGCAGTCCCAAAGACGTATGACTCTACGTTTTCTGACGCTTCACACTAAGGAGGAGAACAAATGCGCAGCAAGAAGTGGTTTGGCCTGCTTACCCTGGTTATGATCGCGGCCTTCGTGATCACCGCGTGCCAGCCGCAGGAAGTCGTAGTGACCAAAGAGGTGACCAAGGTCGTCACGGAGAAGGAAGAGGTCGAGGTCACCAAGGTCGTTACGGAGAAGGAAGAGGTCGAGGTCACCAAAGAGGTCGTGGTAGAGGTGACCCCCACCCCCGCACCGGTGACCCGCACAGGCGCCTGGGTGGACACCGTGATCATGTCTGAGGAACCCTCCTCGGACTCCGCGGTGACCCGTCTGGAGGCCGGCGATCTGGACGTTTACGCTTACAACATAGCCGAACCGGCCATCGCCCAGAGGATCTTCGACTCGGAGAACCTCGAATCTAAGAGGGCCTACGGCAACTACAACGAGATCACGTTCAACCCGGCAGGCCCGGAGCTTGAGGACGGCAGCCTCAACCCCTTCGCCGTTCCCAGGATCCGCGAGGCCATGAACTGGCTCATCGACCGCACGTACATCGCGGAGGAGATCAGCGGTGGGCTGGCGCGACCGCGCTTCGTGCCCATCAACTTCGCCTCCAAGGACTCGGCGGTATTGGCCGCGGAGATCGCAGCGATCGAGCTGCAGTACGCTCACGACCCCGAGATGGCCGAAGAGGTCATCACCGAGGAGATGGAGAACCTCGGCGCCGAGATGGCCGACGGCGTGTGGCAGTACAACGGCGAGCCCGTTGAGATCATCGTACTCATCCGCACCGAGGACGAGCGCCTCGAAATCGGCGACTACGTCTCCAACGTGCTCGAGGACATCGGCTTCACCGTCACCCGCGACTACAAGACGTCGTCCGAGGCGTCGCCCTGCTGGATCTCCTCCGATCCGATGGGTGGATGCTTCCACGTCTACACCGGCGGCTGGGTCTCCACCGCCATCAGCCGTGACGCCGGCAGCAACTTCCAGTTCTTCTACACCCCGGACGGGCTGCCCTTCCCCTTGTGGCAGGCGTACACGCCGACGGACGAGTTCTACGAACTGTCCACGGACCTGGCCAACAACAACTTCAACACCATGGACGAGCGCGCCGACATGATGGCCCAGGCCCTCGACATGGCGCTCAAGGACTCCGTGCGCATCTGGCTGAAGGACGACGTAGGCATTGCGCCGCACGCGCCGAACGTCCAGGTCGCCAGCGACCTCTCCGGCTCCATCTACGGCTCCTGGATGTGGGGTCACACCGTTCGCTTCCAGGACGACCTCGGTGGCGCGATGAACATCGCCATGCCCAGCATCATGACTGAGCCCTGGAACCCCATCGCGGGCACCAACTGGGTCTATGACATGATGCCCATCCGCGGCACCCAGCGCATGGCCGTCATCCCCGACCCCTTCACGGGCGTCATGCTGCCCATGGGTCTCGCCTCGGCCGAGGTCCAGATCGTTGAGGGCCTCCCCGTTGCGCAGAACCTCGACTGGGCGAGCCTGGAGTTCGTGGACGAGATCACGGTTCCGGACGACGCCTGGGCGGACTGGGATGCTGAGCAGCAGGTCTTCGTCACGGCGGGCGAGAAGTACACCGAGACCCAGACCGTGAAGAGCAAAGTCGTGATGAGCTACGAGGAAGACTTCTTCGATAAGGTGACGTGGCACGACGGCAGCCCCTACACCATCGGCGACTTCGTCATGTTCATGATCATGGCGTTCGACCGGGCGAAGGAAGCGAGCCCCATCTACGACGAGGCGTACGTGCCCGAGTTCAACTCGTTCATGCAGGCCTTCAGAGGCTGGCGCATCGTCTCCGAGGACCCCTTCGTCATCGAGTACTACACCGACGCCTACTCGCTCGATCTGGAGAACAACATCAGCAACTTCAGGGCGGCCCACCCGGCGGCCTACGGTAACGGCGCTGAGGCGCCGTGGCACACCGTCCTCCTCGGCTGGATGGCCGACGCAGAAGGCGAGGCGGCCTTCTCCAGTGCCAAGTCTGAGGAGCTCGAGGTCGAGTGGATGAACTACATCGGCGGGCCCTCCCTGGAGATCCTGAAGGAAAACCTGGACATGGCTCAGGAAGAAGGCACCATCCCCTACGAGCCGACACTCGGCGACTACATCAGCGCCGAAGAGGCCGAGGCCCGGTACGCGAATCTCCAGGAGTTCTACCGCCGCAACAACCACTTCTGGGTCAGCAGCGGCCCGCTCTTCCTGCAGAGGGCCTTCCCCGTCGAGGGCACCCTGATCCTCCAGCAGTATCCGGACTATCCGGACTCGGCGGCACGCTGGGCCCGCTTCACGGGCGGCGCGCCGGTCCCCGAGGTCGTCGTGGACGGTCCGGGTGAGGTCGGCATCGGTGAAGAGGCGGTCTTCGACGTCTTCGCCGACCTGGCCGAGGACGTGCCCTATCCGGTTGAGGACATGGGCCAGGCGAAGTTCCTCGTCTTCGACGCCACCGGATCGCTCGCCTTCACCGGCGACGCCGAGGCCGTCGAGGATGGCTACTGGCAGATCACCCTCACCAGCGATATGACCAGCGAGCTGGAGGCCGGCTCCAACGAGTTGGCCGCGATTATGGTCTCCGACCGCGCGCTCGTTCCGGTGCGCCAGACCATCCAGTTCGTGACGCAGTAGACGCTCTAGCCGTTGATCTCGGAGAGACGGGCACCGCCTCTCCGAGATCATCCTAACGGATGAAGAATGACGCACCAGGCGCGGGGGGGCGAGTCTTGCTCGCCCCCCCATAGCGCCCAGCATAGAAAGTGAGAAGTGGTATGAGTGATGCAACGTTGACGGTGGACGCGAAAGGAAAAGCCCGAGGGAAGGGGAGGACCGGCTCCAGCACGGCCGCTCGGGTCGCTAAGTATGCGGGCGTCAGACTGGTGGTGCTGTTTTTCACCGTCGTCGTCGGCATCTACCTGGTCGTCCTGGTTGCCAACATGGGTGGCTACGTGGACGAGATCCGTAAGGGAGCCATCCGAGAGCAGGTGTCGATCGCCGTCTTTGCCGACGAAAGCGCGGAGATGCGCGAGTTGACGGCTGCGGAGAAGCGGGAGTTGATCGAGGAGCGGGTCGCGGTGGAGGTGAAGCGCCAGGGGCTGGACAGGCCCTTCATCATCCGGAGCTTCGCTTTCCTCAGGAACGCCATCACCCTCGATCTCGGGTTCGCGACCGACATGGTCAGCGACAGCGGATCGAAGTTGGTGCGGCTGATCCTCCTGGAGCGGCTTCCGCCCACGCTGCTGTTGTGGGGGGCGGCTAACATCACGCTCTTCTTCGTCAGTCTCTTCTTAGGACTCTTTCTTTCCAGGAAGTACGGTAGCTGGCTGGATCGAGTGGTCATCGCCCTGGCGCCGACCTCTTCTGCCCCTGCCTGGTTCTACGGCCTTTTCTTGATTCTTATCTTTGCCGCTGCGCTGCGGTTGCTTCCTTTTGGGGGCATGGTGGACGCGCCTCCGCCGGAATCGACGCCTATGTACGCACTCAGCCTGCTGGAGCACCTGATCCTGCCCGCTTCGGCCATCATCATCAGCTCCATCTTCCTCCAGGCCTACAACTTCCGCACCTTCTTCCTCATCTACTCCAGCGAGGACTATGTGGAGATGGCCAAGGCGAAGGGCCTCTCGGACCGGGACATCGAACGCCGCTACGTGCTCCGGCCGGTCTTGCCGACGATTATCACCCAGTTCGCCTTGCTCCTGATCTACCTCTGGATGGGGGCTACGATTCTGGAAACCGTCTTCAACTGGCCTGGTCTCGGTCGGACGCTCTTCCGGGCCATCGGCCTCTACGATACGCCGGTCATCGTCGGCTCTCAGGTGATCTTCGCTTATCTACTGGCGGTGACGGTCTTCTTGTTGGATATCATTTACGCCCTGGTTGATCCTAGGGTGCGGATTGGTGGAGAGGACAGAACACGATGAAGAACCTTCGTGAGATTTTGCGGTACCCAACGGCCATCATTGGCCTGGTCATTATCCTGGGGCTGATCGGCGTCTCCGTTTACGCCATGATCTCTATGCCGTACAGCGAGGCGATTCGACTCTGGCGGGGAGGCGAGAACGTCTGGGCTCAGAATCCCAAGACCGCTGCGCCCACCTGGGTCAACCTGTTCAGACGAGGCAACCTCCCGCCGACTATCGTCATCAACAGCGAGGATGAGACGGTGGAGAAGACCCGCGAGGTCGTCTCGGAGGATGTCACCGACGTCGACCTCTCCTTCACCTTCGACTATCCTTATCACGGCTTCCCCCAGGAGATCTCCATCTTCTTCGACGCTGAGTACGAGGAGAAGCAGCCTCACGTCTCGATCACCTGGCTGACGCCGGACGGTCGGGAGCTCCGGATCGGCTCCATGGCGCTGGATTCCCGGTCGATGACGTATCGCGTCTCCCAGGATGACAAGCTGCAGCGCCGCCTGCGCACCGATCTTCCGACGCACGAAGCGCTCTTCGTGGACGACCCGACGGCGGACACCATGCGGCTGGTCCAGGGGACGTATACCATGAACGTCAGCGCCAAGGTCTTCGAGCCCGACGCCGACGTGGACGCGGAGTTGGTGGTCTACGGCCAGGTCCACGGCCTTGCCGGAACGGACCACCGCCGCCGTGACCTCTCTGTGGCGCTTCTCTGGGGGACGCCCATCGCCCTGGCCTTCGGCCTGCTGGCCGCACTCGGGACCAGCCTCACGACGATGATCATCGCCGGCGTGGGCACCTGGTTCGGCGGCTGGGTGGACGGGGTGATTCAGCGCATCACCGAGGTGAACCTGATCTTGCCGGTCCTTCCGATCCTGGTGATGGTCGGCACCTTCTACTCCAGGAGTCTCTGGTTGATGCTGGGGGTTCTGATCGCTCTCTACATCTTCGGCGGAGGGATCAAGACGTATCGAGCCATCTTCCTTCAAGTGAAGGAGTCTCCCTACATCGAGGCGGCGCAGGCGTACGGGGCCAGCGACTCGCGGCTCATCTTCCGCTACCTGATCCCGCGCATCATCCCCACGCTGCTCCCGAACCTGGTCACCCTGGTTCCCAGCTTCGTCTTCACCGAGGCGGCGCTGGCACTGCTGGGGCTCGGTGATCCCATCCTGCCCACGTGGGGTAAGGTGATCAATGACGCCCGCTTCAACGGGGCTCTCTATCAGGGCAACTATTACTGGATGCTGGAACCGTCGTTCCTTTTGATGCTGACGGGACTTGCCTTCTCCTTGCTGGGCTTCTCCCTCGACCGCATCTTCAATCCTAGACTGAGAGGTATGTAGCACCGATGTCAGAGAATAATACACTGCTGCGCATCGAAGATCTACGGCTTTACTTCCGTACCCAGCAGGGGGTCGTCCAGGCTGTCGATGGCGTTGACTTCAAACTTCGCCAGAACGAGGCCGTCGTGGTGCTCGGCGAATCTGGCTGCGGAAAGACGTCTCTGGCCAGGGCCGTCCTGCGGCTCCTCCCCCGCAACGTCGACACCTACTCCGGTGAGATTCACCTGAACGGCACGAACGTGATGGAGCTCGGAGATGAGGAGTTCCGCCGCACCATCCGTTGGGTGAAGATGTCCATGGTGCCCCAGGCGGCCATGAACGCCCTCAACCCCGTCCTCAAGGTGGGCGAGCAGGTGGCGGAGCCGATGACGGCGCACTACCTGGCGGACAAAGACGAGGCCTTGAACCAGGCCCGGCGCATGTTCCAGCACGTAGGCGTGCCGGTCGATTTCCTCGATCGGTATGCCTTCGAGTTGAGCGGCGGGATGCGGCAGCGCGCCGCTCTCGCTATGGCCCTCGTCACCATGCCCGCCCTGGTCTTCCTGGATGAGCCCACCTCGGCCCTCGACGTCCTGACCCAGGCCAATATCTTCAACGTCCTCAAGAGGATCAAGAAGGACCTCGAGGTCAGCTTCATCCTCATCACCCACGACATCGCCACGTCCAGCGAGCTGGCCGACCGGGTGGCGGTCATGTACGCCGGGCAGATCGTGGAGCTGAGCGAGGCGCGCCGCTTCTTCAGCGATCCCCTCCATCCCTATTCCAAGATGCTGATGGCCAGCGTGCCGAAGCTCAAGGTGGACCAGGAACCCACCTTCATCACCGGTCACCCCCCGAGCCTGCTCGGCCCCCCGTCGGGCTGCCGGTTTGCGGATCGCTGCCCCTCGCGGTTCGACAGGTGTGTGGAGGAACCGCCCGTCATTGACGAAGCGGGACACGAGGTCAAGTGCTGGCTGTATGCCTGAGGCTAGGAGTTTAGTATGTCTGTTGACGTGAGAAGAAGAGAGGACGTTCAGGACCAGGTGCGAATGAGCGGAGACGGCCGCCAGAACGGCGCTCTCCTCTCAGTTAGGGATCTACGCGTCTGGTTTGAGTTGAAGCGCTTCGGTTTCCTGCACGCTGGATACGTCCATGCGGTGGACGGCGTGAACTTCGACCTGGAGCGGGGCGAGGCCATCGGCATCGTCGGCGAGAGTGGATGCGGTAAGACCACCCTGATGAAGACCATTCTGGGGCTCTACGAGCCGACGGAGGGCGAGGTCTCCTTCGCGGGAAGAGAGGTCGACGCCTTTGGGACCCGGCAGATGCGTTCGTACCGTGCCGCCGTGGGGTACGTGCAGCAGGATCCCTACGGCGCGCTGCCCCCCTTCATGGACGTGCAGTCGATCCTCGAGGAGCCGATGAAGATCCACGGGGTGAAGGATGCCCGCGAGCGGGAGCAGCGGGTCCGCGACGTCATGGCCGAGGTGAAGCTGACCCCGATCGAGGACTACGTGGACAAGTTCCCGCATATGCTGAGCGGTGGTCAGCAGCAGAGGGTGGTCATCGCCAGGGCCATGATTCTGGAGCCGGAGTTGATCGTGGCTGATGAGCCCGTCTCTATGCTCGACGCTTCCGTGAGGGTGGAGATCCTGCGGCTGCTGCAGGGATTGCAGTCATCCCATGATCTCTCCGTCATTTACATCACCCACGACCTCTCCACCGTGCGGTACTTCTCCGAGTACATCTTCGTGATGTACGCCGGAAAGCTCGTCGAGAGATCCAGGGTGAACGAGCTGTTGGCCAGCCCCCTCCATCCCTACACCGAGGCGCTGCTGGCGGCGACCCCCGACCCGGACTACAGAAACGCTCTCACTCAGAAGGCCGTTCCGCCGGGAGAGCCGCCCAGCCTGGTCAATCCGCCCAAGGGATGCCGGTTCCACCCTCGCTGCCCCCATATGATAGAAGGGTTGTGCGACACGGAGGAGCCGCCGGACTTCGAGCCGGAGCCGAAGCATTTCGCGGCTTGTTGGCTCCACCGCTAGCTGCAGCGGGCACCGCTGGACCGTGCTCTGATTCGTCGATCTCCTGTTCCGAGGCCCGTTCATCCGGGTCTTGGAACAGGCACTGTATTGGATAGAAGGTTTGGTAGTTGGAGGTTTCGATGGGACGGGTACATCCGTTGAGACTCATTCTTATTGGTTTCGTTCTGGTTCTGTTCGGCTTCGTCGGGCCGTTCTTGATGGTCCTGGACATTGTCGAGGCGACGCTTCTTTTCAGCTTCCTTTCTCACGCGTCATCCGTCAGTGGTCTCTTCCTGGGCCTGATCGGCACGGCGATGTACGCCGGCGCCCGCAGGAAGTGAGGTTAGTGTCGGAGTAGTGAAGCTTCCCCAATCCTTCGTTCGCACATTAGGCATTCTCCTTTTCTCCATCGGTCTCCTTCTCGGCATGGCTCTCTTCGGCGCGGTCGTCTGGGCCGATTTCGAGGCCGCGCTCTTCGACCCCAGCATACAGCAGGAGGCCCGGCTGAGGAGCTTGCGCTGTCCCGTCATGATCACCGAATCTGAGACGGGCACCGTAAGCGCAACGCTGTCGAACCCTCTCGATCGACCGACTGAGCGGTACGTCCGCGCGCATATCACCGACGGCTTCGTCACGCTGATGAGGGAGGTGAACAACAGGGTCTCCCTCGCTCCCGGCGAGACCGAGCGCCTGCAATGGACGGTGACGGCCGATGACGCCGCCTTCGAGCGCTTCATCCTCGTCAAGATCGTCCTGCGCGGCAGGTATCCGCTCCCCTCTCGTCAGGGAACCTGCGGCATCCTCGTCGTGGACGTACCCTTCCTGACCGGCGACCAGGTCTTTGCTCTCGCTTTCGGAGCCGGTCTCCTCAGTATGCTGGCCGGCTTTGGCCTCTGGTTGAAAGCCAGTCGGCCCCTTCGGCAGCAGGCCCGGCAGGCGGCGCGCGCCATGGTCGCGCTGACGGGAGGGATCGTCGTCGGAACCATAGTCGCTCTCCTCGGATGGTGGCTGCCCGCCGGGGTGATCTTCTTGATCACGCTCATCGGCATCGGGGTGATCATCGGGCACTTCTTGAACCAGGTCGGCGAAGAACCCGCCTAGGTCCAGCTTTCGCCGTCTGCTCCCGCGGCCTAACAACGACCTCCTCTTGAAAGCGACAACGTAGGCATGTCCAGACTATTGAAGAAGGACCCAGCGAGGAGGAGCACCCCCCTCGGCGCTCTCTCCCGCGTGGGGAAGTACGTGACTGCCAGAGCCGCGGTCCTCGGCGTCACCGTCGTCATCGCCGTGTACCTGACCATCCTCGTCGCCAACCTCGGCGGATACGTTGATGAGGCGGTCAAGGCGGACATCGACTACGCCATCGGCATGAGCATGCGCGACAGGACGGAGTTGACCGGCGATGAGAAGGTTGAGCTCCTGGAGGAGATGAGGGAGCCCGCCTACGAGGCTGCCGGCCTGAACGAGCCCTTCATCCTGCGCTGCCTGCGGTGGTTGGGCCGCGGCCTGACCCTGGATTGGGGCAGGACGAATGTCGACTCGGTGGCCTGGGGCCGAAGAGAGAGACCCATCCGGGTTGTCATCTTGGACAACCTGCCCCGCACCTTGGTGATTTTCGGTACAGCGAACCTTGTGCTTTTCTTCGTCACTGTCGCTCTCGCTCTCCCCTTGAGCAGGAACCATGGTGGTTGGTCCGACCGATTGGTGACCGCCCTTTCGCCCCTCTCTTCCGCCCCGGCTTGGGTCTACGGCGTCATTCTCAACGTCGTCTCTCTGAAAGTCGTCGGCAACGTGTTTGGTGGGGGCACCTTCGACGCGTGGCCTGATCAGTTCAGGTTCTCCTACCTTCCTCTCTTGCTCAAGAGTATGGCACTGCCTATCCTGGCCATCTTCCTGAGCGGCCTGTTCCACGGGATCTATGCGTGGAGGACGCTCTTCCTGCTTCACGCCGAGGAGGACCACGTCGAGATGGCGAAGGCGAAGGGTCTGCCGCCCCGGCTGCTGCAGCGGCGCTACATTCTCAGGCCCCTCCTCCCCAGCCTGATCACCAGCTTCGCCCTGCTCTTCGTCAGCCTTTGGCAGGAGGTCATCATACTGGAGCAGTTCTTCAACGTGGCCGGGGTGGGCCGCCTTTTCGTCCGGGCCCTCAGCCGCTCCGGCCAGCCCGAGACGCCGGTCATCGTGGCTCTCGTCGTCACCTTTGCCTACCTTCTGGCCATCACCGTCTTCCTCCTCGACGTTGTCTACGCCCTGATCGACCCTCGGGTGAGGGTGGGGGGCAAGAGCCGCGCCGCCCGCTCAACGAGCAAGAAGCCTGGGCGGTCATTCTGGCCGCCCAGACGGTCCGTCTGGCCTCCCTGCAAGCTCTGGCGTCGACTCAGGTCTCTGGGCTCGAAACCGAGCCGGACGCGTAGCCCGTTCAGCAGCCCTGGTCTTGCCAGGCGTGGTCTTGCCAGGCGTGGTCCTGGCAGGCGTGGTCCTGGCAGGCGTGCTCCTGGCTGGCGTGACCCGACCGTCCCGACCGCGCGAGGGGCATTGGACCAGATCCTCGGCGACTTCAGCTGGGCGGAGCAGGTCCGGGCGGCCTGGCTGACGCCGCCCGACAGCGGGCGGGCTGCACAGGTGGACCGGCTCTACCCCGAGCTCGGTCTGGCCGTCAGATTCAAGGCTGGCGACACGTGGTCTGGCGAGAGCGGCGGGAGCATCCGGCGTCGCGAGG
>Ga0207797_1000124_pt1 | contig 54193 bp, 60 predicted proteins | sample PRCRCaboRojoPR_6_FD_187275 | JGI IMG/M metagenome (GOLD analysis project Ga0207797, IMG submission 187275) | Marine sediment microbial community from Cabo Rojo, Puerto Rico - PR CR 10% Liquid 1 (SPAdes) | ecosystem: Environmental > Aquatic > Marine > Coastal > Sediment | place: Cabo Rojo, Puerto...
CCGGGAGGCGGCATACTTGTTTTGTGAACGCAGACAACTGCCCGGGGAATCAGTTAAAATTTGAAGCGGAAGGCAGCCATTTGAGATAATGAGCAAAGCAATCCTTGACCAACTCCTGGCCGGCAACCATCGCCACTCGGACTCCCTTCCAAGCGATTACTTTGCTAGCGTTGAGAAGGGGCAAGAGCCACCGGTCGTTTCGATCTGTTGCTCCGACTCCCGGGTCTCACAGGAAGGGATGTGGAGCGTCGAGGAACCGGGGTGGCTGTTTACACCGAGCACGATCGGCAACCAGGTCTGGGACTATATCGATGGCGACCTCGTCGTCGATGGCAGCGTCCTCTACCCGATCGCGTTTACGGACACCAAGGTCGGAGTCGTCGTCGGACACACCGGGTGTGGTGCAGTGACGGCCGCCCTCGAGTCGGTCCGAACCGGGTCCTTCGAGGCACCGCCGGGCGTGACGAAATGGGTCGAACTGCTCGCCCCGGTGATCGAGTCGGGCCTCGATGACGAGCGTGTCGACGAGTCTCGAGAGGTTGGACTCGTGGACCAGCTGGTCGAGTACAATGTGGATCGCCAGGTGGCGTATCTCACCGATAACTCAGATGTTCCACAGGATGTCACTGTCTACGGATTCGTCTACGATTTCCAGGGTGTGTACGGCGACGTGCCGGGTCGGGTCTACCTGGTCAATGCGGGCGGAGAGACCGACCTGGATAGGCTCCGAGCCACGGTCCCCACTGAGTACGAGGACCACGTCCGTCGACTCCTATAGCCGTTTTCGAAACCCGGTTCCGCAGCTTTATGACCCCCTTCAGCCACACCTCGATAATGGTCCGCGAATACGACCCCGACGAGGTCCCGTCGGTCCACGACCTGACCGAAGTCCCGGCCATCCGCGACGAACCCGGCTTCCGACAGGTCGTCTTCCGGGGAATGGATCACATGATCGGCTTCTCACAAATCGGACCGGAGAAGGAGGAGGGCGACCCCCATAGCCATTCATTCGAGCAGTCGAACATGCTTCTCGACGGTCGGCTGAACTTCCTCATCGATGGCGAGCTGGTGGAGCTCACCCAGTACGACGCCGTGACGATCCCACCCCACGTTCCACACACGTCCCGAGTCGTGGACGGGCAGTCGGCAACACTGCTGGCGTTCTGGCCGCTTCGGGAAGACAGACTTGAGGGGACAGCCTACCAACAAGAATTCCCGTCGATCTAGAGTGGTGTACGTCTCAGACTCGGGCCCGTCGGTCTAGCCCTCCAGCTCGATCCCCCGCCGGAACTCCTCGAACGCGTCGTCGAGCTCGTTCTTGATCGCCTGGCGTTCGTCGGTGGTGAGCTCGCGCTGTTCCTGGGCGGCGAGGATCCCGCGAGCCAGGAGCTCGTTGTTCATCCGCATCGACGGGCCGGCGAAGTTCGACGAGAGGTCCTGCCGGTCCCGGGAAACCTGATTCCAGACGCCGCCCTCCGTGTAGAGATAGGTGAACACCAGCGCGCCGACCATGACGACGGCGATCAGTGGCCAGGCGTACTCGCCGTGTCCGTACTGTCTGAGGGTCAGCGTGGCCGTCGAGAGCCCGGTCAGGCCGAGCATCGCGAGTTGAATCATTCCCGAAACGCCATCGACTCTCGCCAACCATCTCGCGGCGAGGCGAACCCACCAGCGATTTGCGGTCATACCCGAAGGAAACCGCTTGACGGCTAAATATTTCGTGACCGGGCGGCGGGGCTTGCGGCCGATCCTCACCCCGACGTTTCGGAGTACAGGTACACCGCGACGATCGCGAGGACGAGCTCGACGGCCTTGGCGACGACCGCGAACGGATTGAGGCTGCCCCGCTGGTAGAAGGCGTCCACGCCGAATCCCTGAAAGGCGAAGAACGCGAGGATCGTGACCACTGCGTATCCGACGGCGACGAGGTAGAGGTCTTGACGCCAGTAGCGTGACAGGTAGAGGCCGACGCCGCCAAGGTACCCGAGGCCATTGAGGATGAACAGGATGCCCATCATCTGACTGAACCCCATGACGCGTTGGCCGAGCATGAGGTGAATGATCGCCGTGACGAGAGCGGTGATGACCGCGACGTACCCGAGCGGGTTGGAGGGGAGGTCGATGAGCGATTCCTCCTGGATGGTCGACTGGGCGGCCATGTGATGAGATATGGCCGCTCATTTAATGAAGGTGGTGTGCCGGTCTCGGTTCGAGGGACCGAATTTTTCTAATTCAATGGGATCCAAACAGGGCCTATGGACTTGGGGATCATTCTCGAGACCAACGACCCGGAGAAGGTGTGGAACGGATTTCGGTTGGCGAACACGGCCCTCGACGCTGGTCACGACGTCGAGACGTTTCTTCTCGGCAACGGGGTGGAGGCGCCAGACCTGGACCACGAGAAATTCAACCCACACGGCGTCATGGTCAAATATGTCAACGAGGGCGGCGAGGTGTTCGCGTGTGGGACCTGTATGGACTCACGCGATATCGAGCCAGATGACCTCCGGCCGAAGTCGACGATGGGCGATTGTCTCCGGATCATTGAGGGGGCCGACGAGGTCGTCACGATTGGGTGAGTTGCCGCCGCTATTCGCCAATTGGATTGACGCGAGCTCGACTCGTGAAATCGTTTGATATCAACGGTAGGCTATCAGTCGTTCGTCGGTCGGGACGAGCAGTAACCCGTCGACCACGGTCGGTTGGAATACGCGCTCGTCGGCTTCGAGGACCGCCCGCCCGAGTTCCCTTCCGGTGGAGAGATCGAGGCGCAGGAGCGCATCCGGTGGATCCTCACCCGTCTTACGCCGGACATACCGAACCGCTAAAACCTCGTCCCCGACCGCGATCGGCCGCGAGTAGCCATGAAACTCGACTGGTTCGGGCTCAGGACCGACATCCCACAATAACCCCCCAGTCTTAGGATCCCGCGCTTGTAGCCGACGGGGGTAGTCACTATACACCTCTAAGACGTACACGATAGCCGTCGGGGTGACAGCACCGACCTCGAAATCCGGCCGGGCGTACTGTCTCCCCTCGTTATCCGTCCCGTCCTCGATGAAGTGCGTGCTTCGGACTTCCCAGTCAAGCGAGCCATCGGCGAGCGAGACCGCCCTGAGTTCACCGGGAAAGCGGGACGAGATCACGCGGCGTCCCACGATGGCGGCCATGCCCCCATCGGCCCCCGATTGCCACTGCCTTGCACCCGACCGCGGATCGATTGCGAGGATACCATTGTCGTTGGTCGGGAGCACAATTCGGTTCGACGAGACGGCGACGCGCCCGGACCAGCCGTTGTAGACGGCCCGCCAACATCGGACGCCAGTCCGGGCGTCGAATGCGGTGACCGCGAAGTGTTTGTCGTCGCGCGACCGATCCGGCGACCGGTCGACCGTGATCAGCCGCCCATCCGCGAGGGTCTGTTGGACGCGGGAGGCAAACGTGTCGGTCCACAGTGCCGTCCCATCGGCGAGCGATCTGGCGGCGAAGCGAACGTTCGAATCCGGAATCGACGTCTCGATGAAGGCGGTTCCACCGGCGGCACAGACGTGGCCGTATCGGGCATCCTCGACTGGGAGTTCCCAGCGGATGCGCCCGTCAACGATCGAGATGCCGAGAACGACGCTCCGTGGTTCTGCTTCGAGGAGGCCGACGATGACGCCGTCGGCGGCCACCAACGGACGCAGTCGATAGAGGTCGCCGATCGGCCACTCCCGTTCCCACGCCCGGGAAAGCGGCCACTCCGGGCCGGCGACAGCGGGGGCCTGTCCCGTATTCGCCCGGTCGTGCTGCGGAAACGGCCAGTCCGTCGGGCTTGCGGCCAGCGTCGACGGTTCGCAGGGACGACCGGCGAGCCAATCCGGCGCCTGGGGTGCCGTCCGGACCCCGGCGAGGAAGCCCCCGACCCCGGTCGAGGCGAGGCCGGTGGCCGCGAGGGCTTGGCGTCTGGAAATGGAGGGCGGGTCGGGCATGAAGGAGGTTTAAAGAGGGTCACCTAAAGCGAACCGAATCCACAGACCGATACCTCACTGTACCGACCACCGAGGGCAAACCGTTAGGACCCCCTTGCCCCTCTTGCCACCATGGTCGAAGTCGACGAGGAGGAGGAGGACGACGAAGGGCCGGTCTTCACGTTCTTCCTCGCCTGGTTCGGGTTTACGATGGTCCTCTTTCCGTTGGTTGCGACCCTGGACTCCGCCTTCTTCGGAGGCAATCTCGGCCAACTGATGGTCCCGCTGATCAGCCTCGTCGTTGCGATCCCGGCCGCCCTCGAGTTCGCCTTCTCCGGCCGGGACCCGTACAAGGTGGGCGTCTTCGTTGGGGCGTTCGTGATCCTGTTCTTCGTCTCGATCCTGCTCCAGGCGATCGTCTCCGTCGGGCTCGGATCAATGCAGCCCATCCCGGCCGTGCAGTTTGGTTTCCTCTTCGCGGCCTACGTCGTGGCCTACGTCCTGGTCTACCGGTACGGCATCGGTGATCTCAAAGCCACGCTCACCGGGTGAGTGAAACCGCCTTGGTCAGATGCGGAGGTGGGCGGGCGGTTCGACCACGCCGAGCTGTTCGAGCAACCCCAATCGGTCCTCCTCGAGCCAGATCTCGGCGATCTGATCATTCTCGATGCGATACATTGCAATGCCCGTCCAGGTGACGTAGTTGCCGGTGGCCTGGATCCCGTAGTAGTCGCCCTCGTGCGTCCCGGAGATGGTATACCGGACCGCGACCGTGTCGTCCTCGGCGATGATCGCATCGGTCGTCCCCTCGTAATCCGGAAAGGCCTGCAGGTTCTCCCACGGGTTCGCGAGGAACTCCTCGATCCCCCGGATCTCCTCGTGGGGGCCGTGTTCGACGACGTCATCGTCGACACATTCGGCGAGCGTTTCCCGGTCCTTGTCGTTGAACGCGTCCAGGTACCGCCTGACGAGCTCCTTGTTCGCCTCGACTGAGTTTGCCATGATTGTGTCCCGTGCGCCTTCGTCTCCGAGGCACCACACCGGGTATGGGCCGCCAGCGTGTTAATCGTTACCACCCTGCCAACACTTGACTAGATTCTCGGGTTCATTCATCCAAGTCGCTATGGGGAATCCGGAGCCAGAAGAGCAGGGTCAGCGCCGTTAGTCCGGTCAGTACCAGGAAGCCGAGGTCGAACAGGCCGGCATCGCCGAACAGACCCATGATCGTCGAGCCCGTCGCGCCGAGCCCGAAGAACAGTGTCCGGAGAAAGCCCCACCCAGTCCCCTGGATCGACGTCGGGAGCTCGCGCACGATGAACGCGCTGGCCAGCGGCCCAACCGCGATCCGGAGACCGAGCAATGGGACTAGAATCGAGAGCGCCAGCAGTCCATTCGTAAACGGAAGGACCAGGAGGGTCACCGTCGCGAGCACGATCACGGCCGCGACCGTCCGCCGTTCGCCGTGGTTGTCGGCGAAGTGACCGGCAAGCGGGTTGATGATCGCCCCGACGACGAACAAGAGGCCAAAGAGCGCGGCAGCATACCCCTGTCCGACCCCCTTGACCTCGACGAGATACGTCGGGAGGAACGAAAGCAGCGCCTGGTAGGTGAAAATGAAGAGGATCATGACGCCGCTCGAAAACAGGATCGAGCGGTTCGTGAGGGCGGCGAGCGTCCGCCGGACGGTCTCACGGGGAGAGAGACGGTTCGACGCTTCGATATCGGTCGGCGACGGAACGACCCGCCACAGACCGACACCGATGAGGAGAAGCAATGGCAAGTGGGCCACCACGGCCAGCCGCCAACCCCACCGGCCAGCGATCGCCGTGGCGGCGAACGGCAGGGCGGCCGCCCCGATACTTCCGGCGGCGAAGGTCACGCCGTAGGCCGTGCTATCGTTTGCCGGAAAGGTCTTCGAGAGCAGCATGTCCCGGGGGGTCCCGAACAGGCCGGCCCCGATCCCGAACAGGGCACAGGCGAGGACGAACAGCGCATAGAGCGGCGCCACGTAGAACGATACGAAACTCAGCGCCCCGAGAATTGCGCCGAGGATCACCAGCCGGCGCTCGCCGGTCCGATCGGCGAGGACACCGGCCGGAAACTGGAGGCTGGCGTACATGAACCAGAGGACCGTCAGCGCGAAGCCGGCGCTGGCGTTGTCGATGGTGAAGTCGGCCTTGATCTGGGGCAGGAGGGCCGGCAGAACCACCCGAAAGCCGTTGATGAACAGCCAGCCCGCCGCAATGAAGAGGAGTGTCCAGCCCCGACCATCGCCCCGCAATCCGTCGACGGAGCGCCTGATGGTGCTCATCGGCACCTCCCGGCGTTATCGTATTCACCGAATGTCGCTCCCGTCAACTGTGTCGGGTAGACCCCGGCGGTCGATAAGAATCTGATTACTTGGCCCGGTGACGGTGTTGGCACTCACTCAATAGCCATCCGGGTCCCAGGTATCGACTTCCGCCCGGAGCGACTCCCGGGCCTCGGCCTCGGGCATCGCGCCCAGTTCCTCCCATTCGTCACCATTCGGCGGGTAGGTGAAGACGATGACCTCGTTCGATCCCTGGTCACCGATGAGCAGCCCGTTGATCCGCTCCTGATCGTCGATCCAGACGGTCGAGCCGGCAAGGACTTCGAGATCGTCGGGGGCGTTGTCGCGGAGCTGCTCGAACTCCGCAATCGTCAACGGCTCGGTGAACGCCTCTTCCAAGACCTCCTCCGAGCCGGCCCGGAGATCAGCGCCAAGCGTGTCTGCGAGCCACCGAGACGTGCTCATGGTGGGACAACTTTGCCCTGTCACGTCATAACGTTTGGCACCCCCCAAGGAACTCCGGTGAGATGCCTCTCGATAATAATTCATTTCGCGGTCATTAGGAACGGAAGCAAAGCTATTACCGACGTCTCCTCGTCAGTTTTCGCATGGAAGAAAACCGCCCACAGCACCTAGATACCCTCGCCGTCACCTATGGTGAGGAGGCGGATTTCGAGGACGGCTATGGCGACGTCGCCGTGCCCATCCACCTCGCCTCGACCTTCGCGCTACCGGGGCTCGATACGGACATGCGCCTCGAGGATATCGACCCGAACCGGGGGGAGTTCGTCTACTCCCGGCTCTCGAACCCGACCAGGCACGCCGTAGAACAGCGCCTCGCGGCCCTCGAAGGTGGCGACAGGGGGTATGCCTTCGCCTCGGGGACGGCGGCTATCGCCACCGCGATCTTCGCCGTCGTGGAGCCCGGCGACCACCTCGTCGCCTTCGACGACCTCTACGCCGGGACCCGCCGGATGTTCGAGACCTTGTTCGACGACCACCTCGACGTGGACATCGATTTCGTCGACGCGACCGAGACCGATCGGGTTGCCGACGCGCTCCGGCCTGACACCGCCATGGTCTGGATGGAGTCGCCGACCAACCCGCTGATGCAGCTCTGCGATATCGAGACGATCGCCGACCTCGCTCACGAGGTCGGCGCGGTGTTCGGCGTCGACAACACCTTTGCCAGCCCGTACTTCCAGCACCCGCTCGCCCTCGGCGCGGATATCGTAGCCCACAGCACGACGAAATACCTGAACGGCCACTCCGATTCGGTGGGCGGCGCTCTCGTCGTGAACGATCCAGACCTCGCCGACCAGCTCGACTTCCTCCAGCAGGTCGGCCTGGGGAACATGCTCGCCCCGTTCGACGCGTACTTCCTGCTCCGGGGGATCAAGACGCTGTCAGTCAGGATGCGCCAACATGAGGCGAACGCCATGGCCATCGCCGAATATCTCGACGGCCACGAGCTGGTGACGGCCGTCCACTACCCCGGTTTGAAGAGACACCCCCAGCACGGGCTGGCGACCCGGCAGATGGACGGTTACGGTGGCATTCTCTCGTTCGAACTGGCGGGCGATCTCGACGACGCGAAAGCTTTCCTCGAATCGCTTTCGGAATTCACGCTCGCGGTCAGCCTCGGTGGGGTCGAGAGCCTGATTGAGCTGCCGGCAGCGATGACGCACGAACCCATCCCTAAGGACGAGCGGGAGGCCGTCGGGATCACGGATACGCTCATCCGGGTGTCGGTCGGCATCGAGCACGTCGACGACCTCATCGCCGACCTCGAATCGGGCTTCGAACAGCTGGCCGTCGCGCCTCACGCCTCGGATTGAGACACGAGTTACGCGATCGAGATCGCCGACGCTCTTGGTGGTTCGAAGCGGTCGAATGATCGTGAGAAGCGGTTATTCGTCTCGGCGGACGCCGGGGAGATAGAACTCGAAGTCCGGGATATCAGTCGAGACGGCCGCGAACGGGTCCATCTCCGGGAGCAGATCCGAGAGGAACCGCTCGATGCGGCTCGGTTCGGTTGATTGCCGGGAGGCGCCCGGGAGATAGAACTTGTCCTCTTGCTGTGCGTCCGAAGCTGGGGTATTGAACGCCATAATAGGACTTCGAGGCGGGTGTATTTATATTCCATGAAATTATCTTCGTGTTACACCAAATATAATTAAATTTGTTAGCAATATTATTTGTGGACATGGACAATTTTGTATTCCCCGGCGAGTTCGATGCCACTGGTCCTGTGGCTGATCCACCGCTCACGATACCGGAAAACAGCGGGCGGCGCCGGGGATTAACCCGACACCGGTTCGGCCTCGACGACCTCGGCGAACGCGAAGTTATCACGGGCCTGCGTGATCCGGACGGTCACGCGATCGCCCACCTGCGTGTCCGAGACGAACACGACGTAACCGGGACCGACGCGCGCGATTCCGTCGCCCTGCTCGCCGGTATCTTCGATCTCGACCTCGCACAGCTCCCCCTCCTCGACCGGGGGTTCATCCGTACCACTCCGTCGACCGCCTTGCCCTCGGGGCTCCTCGCTCGTCGTGTCGGTGGCCGAGTCGGTCCGGGCGAAGACGGCGATCCGGTAGGTTTCGCCCACTTCGAGATTGCCGGTTTCGAGCTCACGGTCCGGAAGTGAGACGATCGGACTGCCATTTCGCTCCTCGATTTCGCCAGAATACATCGTCAAGAGAGTCTCTGGAATTTCCATAGTGGTTCCGTCCTGCTTCGCCTTGTTGGTCCAACCGGTTGAACATATCGATTACCGAATCATTATACCGGGATCCGGAGCCGCATACCCGTCAGAGCTGCATGCCGCCATCGACGGGAATCGTGGCCCCGTTCACGAACGGGGCGTTATCGCTGGAAAGGAACGCCACGAGTTCGCCGAGGGCGAGCGGGTCGCCCGGTTCGTTGTACGGACAATCCTGTAACAGGGAAGCCTTCGCCGCGTCAATCGTCTCGAAGACGCCCTCCTCGACCAGCGCCGTGAGGAAGAGTTCGAGGTCGTCCGTGTCGTGGAGCCCAGGAAGCACAGCGTTCACCCGGACACTTGGCGCGAAGGCCGTAGCCTGGGTCTCCATCAAACCCCGTACGGCCCCGGCGAAAGAATTCGCCACGGGAAACTCCTCGCTCAACCCCCGGTAGACCGGGTTGGTCACGGTGACGATCGATCCATGGTCCGACCGGTCGAGTGACGGATAAACCTCGCGCATGGTCCAGATCACGCTCATGAAAAGCCGATCGAAGGCGCGAAACCAGTCCTCGTCCGATACGTCGAGAAACCGCTCAGGCTCGAGCGGTCGCGGACCGGTCACGAGATGGTCGATCCCGTCATACTGCTCGATCGTCTCCTCGACGAAAGCCGACACCTGTTGGGGGTCGCGGACGTCGGCTTCGAGGCCGAAGATATCTCCCTCGCCGATCGCGTGGAGGCGGTCGCTGGCATAGGCCAGATCACCCAGGTTCGGGCTCGCGAGCGCCACGTGAGCCCCCTGTCGCGAGAAGGCCTCGGCGCAGGCGTGGCCGAGCCCGGTGGCGCTCCCGGTCACCAGGGCGACGTGACCCTCGAGATCGAGATCCATGCCGGCGACTGGGAGAGGAGCCGGTTAAACGTTGACCGACCTGACCGCCCTCCTTTTTGCCGGTTCGGAGCGAATCCGGGGGGTATGGACCCCAAGAACTTCTTGTTCCTCTCGCTGGATGCCGCGCTCATCGGCGATCTCGCCTGGCAGGTCTCGAAGGAGGGCCACGACGTGAAGTACTATATCGAGGCCGAGGGTGACAAGGAGATCGCCGATGGGTTCGTCCCGAAAACGGACGACTGGCGGGCCGAAGTCGACTGGGCCGACGTGATCATCTTCGACGACATCTGGGTCGGCAACGAGGTCGGGACAGGGGCATTCGCTGAGGAGCTCCGGGCCGAGGGGAAGGCCGTTGTCGGGGGCACGCCCAACACGGACGAGCTCGAGGACGACCGCGGCTACGCGATGGATATCCTGGAGGCCCACGGCGTCGTCGTCCTCCCCCACAAGGTCTTCCGGGACTTCGACGAGGGGATCCAGCACGTCAAAGACAACCCCGGCCCGTACGTCATCAAGCCGCTCGGTGAGGTGCAGAACGTCAAGCGGCTCCTTTATGTCGGGCGAGAGGACGACGGGACCGACGTGGTAGAGGTCCTCCGGGCGTACAAGAAGGCCTGGGGCCACCGAATGAAGGGCTTTCAGCTCCAGCGGCGGGTCTCCGGTGTCGAGATCGCGGTCTGTGGGTTCTTCAACGGTGACCAATTCGTAGAGCCGTTCAATTTTAATTTTGAACATAAGAAATTGTTCCCGGGAAATATCGGCCCATCGACGGGCGAGATGGGGACGTCGATGTTCTGGGCGGACCGCAATCGGATCATCGACGTGACGCTCGGCCGGCTCGAGAACTGGCTCGCCGAGGAGGGCTATATCGGGAGTATCGATATCAACTCGATCGTCAATAACAGTGGCATCTATCCGCTCGAGTTCACGCCCCGGTTCGGCTATCCGACCATCATCCTCCAGCAGGAGGGAATGAACACCCCCGCGGGCGAGTTCTTCTACAAGCTGGCCCATGGCGAGGATCCGGAGCTGTCGGTCCACCATGGCTACCAGGTCGCCGTCCGGGTGGTACTCCCGCCGTTCCCGTTCGACGACGAGGCGATTTACGACGAGAACTCACGGAATGCCGCCGTCGTGTTCGAAACGGAGGACAGAGAGGGGATCCACATCGAGGACGCCAAACGCGTCAACGGCCAGTGGCGGGTCGCTGGTGACAATGGCATGCCGATCGTCGTGACGGGGAAGGGGGAAACGATGGAGCTCGCCCGGGAGCAGGCCTACGACCGAATCGACCGCATCATCATGCCCAACATGTACTATCGCGACGACATCGGAGAACGATGGATCGAGGGCGACGGTGACCGCCTGCTGGCCTGGGGCTACATCTGAGTCACCGGCCATCAGGCGAACCCACCCTGACCATCAATTCTTTTCAGCCCAGTTAGCGATTGGGCAGGTATGTCGGAGGGCCCGGCCCCCGAGACCGAGGGGACTAATATCGAAGGCGAGGCCCCGGTGGTCGAAGAGACGATCGAAACCGACGAGGCGACCATCACCGATGACGCCGAACTCGAACGGACGATCGGCCTCAGCGGAGGCCTCGCGATCGGGATCGGGACGATGATCGGGGCGGGGATCTTCGTCTTTCCCGGTCTCGCTGCCGGGCGGGCGGGGCCGGCGGCCGCCGGCTCGTTCGCAATCGGTGGCGTGATCGCGCTGCTCGTCGCGCTGCCGACGTCCGAGCTCGCAACCGCCATGCCGAAAAGCGGCGGGGGGTACTACTTCATCTCCCGCGGGCTCGGGACGCTGGCGGGGGCGATCGTCGGTCTCTCGCTCTGGTTCGGACTGGTCTTCGCCACTGCATTCTATCTGGTGGGCTTCGGCTTCTACGCCGTGGACACGATGGCCGAACTGGGCATCTCCATCGGCGAGGGCCTCGTGATCCCAATCGCGCTGGTCTTCGGGGCGGGGTTCACTGTCCTCAATATCACGGGGACCGAAAATGCAGCGAAACTCCAGAACGGCGTCGTGGCGCTCCTTCTCTCAATCCTGGCCGTCGTATTGGTCTTCGGCATGCTCGACGCCGTCGGGCTGTTAGGGGAGCCGAGTACCCCCGAGCGATTCGCTCCCTTCGGCACCATGCCAATTCTCACGACCGCTGCACTCGTCTTTACCTCGTATCTTGGCTTCGCCCAGGTTGCGACAGTCGCTGGCGAGATGAAACAACCAGGTCGAAACCTCCCACTTGCCATGGTCGGATCGGTCCTCGTCGTCGGTACGCTCTACGTCCTGACCATCTTCGTCGCAACCAGCGCGTTTGGGAGCGGTCGCCTGGCAGGAATGGGCGAGACGGCGATGGTCGAGGTCGGGCGCCACTATCTCGGGCCGATCGGAGCGCTGGCGATCGTCTTTGGCGGGCTCCTGGCGACGATGTCGAGCGCGAACGCGTCGATCCTGAGCACATCGCGGGCGATTTACGCGGTCTCGAGGGACGCCATCATGCCGCGGTATGCGAGTCGGATCAATCTCAAATACGGGACCCCCCACGTCGCCCTCGGGATGGCTAGCGGGCCGATCCTCGTGCTGGTCGCAACCGGCCGGGTGGAGATTCTCGCCGAGGTCGCCTCCTTCCTCCACCTCATCCTCTACGGCCTGATCTGCGTCGCCCTCATTCTGCTTCGCCGGGACGAACCGGAGTGGTACGACCCAGCCTTCCGGACGCCGGGGTACCCGATCGTGCCGATCCTGGGGGCTATCGCGAGCTTCGCGCTCATCGGGTTCATGCAGCCGGCCTCACAGGTGATCGGGCTGGTTATCATGGTCGGCGCGGCCGGGTGGTACTTCTATTATGCCAGGAACGTCAAGTTGCGAGGGATGCTCTGATGGCGCGCGTCCTGGTTCCTATGGCCGTGTTGGAAGGGGAATCGGTACCGCTTGGGCTGATGGACCTCCTCGGGACGATGGATGTCACGGTGCTCGGTTATCATGTCCTGCCGGAACAGACGCCGCCCGACCAGGCTCGCCTCCAGTACGAAGATCGGGCGAACGAGGCCCTCGAAGACGTCGCCGAGGAATTCCGGAAAGCCGGTGGTGATGCGGACTATCGTCTCGTGTTTACCCAGAACCGACAACAGTCGATCACTCGGGTTGCCGCCGAGATCGAGGCCGCTGCCCATGCCATTCTCGGGGCGACCGGCGAGGTAGACCGCCTCCTGGTCTCGCTCGGCGGTGTGACCGAGGTCGAATTGATCCTCGACTTTGTGCGCGAGTTGGTTGGCGATCGTCCGATCGGCGTGACGCTCTTCCTCGCCGTCGGTGACCAACCCGAAGCGGAGGTGGTTGATCGGTTGCAATCTGCTGCGACAGGGCTCGAGGAGGCGGGAATCGACGTCACGACCCACGTCGCCGGCAAAGGGGCCCCGTTCGATGCGCTGATCGAGGCCGTTACGAACCACGATGCGATTGTCATGGGCGAACAGGCCACCACGCTTCGATCCGTCCTCTTTGGCGACGAATCAGAACGGATCGCCGCCGAATCGGTCGGCCCGGTCCTGGTCGTCCGTCAGCAGATCGATGAGGAATCGTCGGGCGAAACACCGTAATCCCGGGGCGCCTTGAATGAGTCAATGCGGCGGCGTGACCTCGTGGCGATCGGCGCACTCGGTGTCGTCGTGTCGCTTGTCGCAGCCCTTTCGATGACCGATTTTCACGGCCGGGCTTTGACCAGCTGGCCGTCGCCAGTCGCCTCGTCATCACCGGGGATGATGGAGACACTCCTCGGCTGGTTACTGGTTGCGGTCGGCGGGCTCGTCGGCCTTGGGGTGGTCGTCCTGCTCGCCCATCAGTACGTCCGGTGGAAGGAGTACCGGCCTGCGATCCACCTCGCCCTCCTGCTGCTCGTTTTCGTCGGCGGCCTCGCCTACGTGCTCGGTCCGGTTGGCATCGGGAGCTCGGCCGAACCCTTGTCGACGGACGAGACCACCGTGATCCGGGTCGCCGGGGCCGGACTGCTCTTCTTCCTGGTGCTCTTCGTCGCGCGACTGTTCGACGAGGCGAACGGCGAGAATGGCGAAGGCCATTAAGGTCATTTCCGGCGGAGGATGAGGAACGCGACCACCCCGAGGAGGCTCGCGACGGCGATGGCGGGGAAGGTCAGGTCCCACCCGTATCGCTCGGCGGAGATCCCGAGGATGAGCGGTCCGAGCGCGCCGCCAGTCGAGGAGGCGGTGAGCATCAACCCGAACAGGCTCCCGCTAAACTCCTCCTCCGAATAGCTCGACGTGAGGGCGTTCTTCATGGGTGAAACCGAGTAGATGACGATCCCGATGACGAAAAACCAGCCGAGCATGGCCAACGCGTTCGACGGGATCAGGTAGGTCGCCCCGATAACGATGGCCGAGAGGCCGAAAATAACCGCTCCTGCCGCGGTCCGGCTGAACCGGTCGGCGAGGTTTCCGGCACCGATCGACGCGATGCCCGCCCCCGTCAACATGATGAAGTAGATTCCGTTGGAGACCGTTGTCGAATCACCGAGCCGCGTGAACAGGTAGGTCGGTGCGAACGTACGGACCGACCCGATCTCGAAGGAGACGAGGAAGTTGATCGCGAACAGCGCCACGACCCACCCGGCCAATGGAATGGCCAACGAGGCCCGGATCCGGCCGAAAAGGTCCCTCTCAGGGTCGTGCTCGACCCCGCCGTTACTCGTCGCCTGCACACCCGTAGGCGTCGAGAACAGGACGAGGAAGGCGACGGCGTAGACGAGTCCGAGGGCGGCACCAGCCGTGAGGGCCAGCCGCCAATCGTAGAGGGCAGCCAATCCGCCGATCAACACCGGTGATAGCGCCATGCCCGCGACACCACCGAAGCCATGGATCCCCATGGCCCGGCCCTCGGTGGCGCGCACCTCGAGGTCGCTGATGAGGGACATCCCCGACGGGTGGTAGGTGCTCCCGCCGATCCCGGCGATGGCCTGCCCGACGAGGAGGGTCGTGAAGTCGCCACCCATCGCGACCACCAACAGCCCGCCACTGAGCAGCACCATCCCGCCCGCGAGGAGCCGGATCTGGCCGATCCGATCGGCGAGAAACCCGGCCGGAAGCTGGAACAGCGAGTACATGACGAAGAACGTCGTGATGAGCGCCCCGGCCTGGCCGTAGGTAATGTCGAAATCCGCCACGATCAGGGGCAGGATCGGTGGCAGGGCCACGCTGTAAAATTCGTTGACCCCGTGGGCGATAGTGATCAGCCAGACCTGTCGTGGATACTCCACGGAGAGGAGCACCGAGAGCCGATCACCTGCCATTACGAAAGCGGGGGATGGTCGCGGCTACATGCGTTTCGATTCACGGGTCGGCGGCTGGTGGTCAGGAGAAGTTGATATCGCCGAAGTACTCCGCGCCGTGGCGATGCATCCAGAACCCGTACCGGCCATCGAGGGACTGGGGGTTGGCCTCGATCGGTCGTGACCCCCGGGTCCACTGAAACTCGTCGTTCTCCATCCAGAGGAACATGGTGGTCCCGGCCTCGATCGGTTCGTCGGTGTCGCGATAGCCCCAGTTCCGTTCGGCCTCTCGATCGTAGAGCACGACGTTCGTCCCCGGCTCGATCGGGTTCCCGTCCTGATGCTCGAAGCGGAGGAACTGTTGGTCGTCGGTAATCGTAGCATCGACGGTCGGGGCCTCCTCCTGGGCCGTCGCCAACCACGGCGGTTCCTCGACGCTGACCTGGCCGACATCCTCGACGGCGTGGCGGACCGCCACCTTAAACAGGCGGTCCTCCGCAGTGCTGAGGTACTGATATTCTACGAGGAGTTCCCGAATGACGCCGTTCTCAAGGACCCTCGCTTCGCCGGAAAACTCCTCCAGGGCACCAACCTCCGGGCCGCCAAGCCGGTGGTCCTGGCGAAGCCCGCGTGGGTCGCCGGCCTCGTCGGCTGTCACCGTGAAGTATCCCTCCGCATCGTTGGGTTCAGGAGCGTTCCACGCGCCAGCCAAAAAGAGCCGCTGCAGCTGGCGAGCCCGGCTCAGCATGGTGAAATCGAATCGCCATCGGTTCTCTCCATAGGATACGCGATCACCGAGGGCCTGCCGCCAGTACTGCGTCTCGCTCGTGCTGACCATCTCGATCCCGCTACCATCCCCCCACGTCGTGAGGGCAATCCCGTCACCGATCTGGGTAGTCTGGTTAAACATCGAGTCACCGGTGGTCACGAGGGTGCTCTGGAACACCTCCGTGTACGGGGTCCCGGCGAGCGTGTTGACGTGGTTGTCAACCAGAAAGGGCTCGACACCATCCGGGCCGAGGCCGGTCGGGAACTCGAGATCGCTCTCGGGGGACGGCGTTGGGGCATCGCCCTCCGTCTCTCCAGGGGTGTCGGCCGGGTTCGTCGTGACGGCCGCCGGCGTGACCGTCGGTTCCTCGGCGGGCGTGGCGGTCGGCCCAGAACCACCGGTGAGCCGAAGGCAGCCGCCGATCGATCCCGCGAGCAGTGTGAGGAGGCCCCGTCGGTGCATCATGCAATTCATCAGCTGGAATTGACATTAATGTTACCCGTTGGCCCATCGCTGCTCACAGCCGGCTAAGAAACCCCTACAGTGACGATCCGAATTCTTGGGGCTCGCTGGTGGTCCCACCCATCCGTTCGGCAATGACATCGACGATCATGTCGAACTCCTCCTCGTTCAACTGGGCCGAGATGTCGCCGAGTTCGGCGCTCATCGCCGACACCTCCTCCTTGAGCGACTCGTAGGCATCGGTGCGCTCGACGCTTCCGTCCCGCTCCATTCGTTCGAGCGTGACCTGTTTGACCGACTTCGAAATGAACTCCTGAAGCGGTTCGCCGTGTTCGGCGAGCAGTAAGAGCCGCTCGACCGTCGTCCGGAGCTGGTCGTGGCTGACCGGTTTGACGACGTAGTCGTCGAATCCCATGTCGATGATGTCGACGTCCGGCTGAACGGCCGTCACCATCGCGACTCGACAGTCGACATCGCTCGAACGGATCTCCTCAAGGACGTCCTGACCGGAGAGGCCGGGCATCTTTCGGTCGAGGAGGACCACGTCGACATCGTCGTCGATCTTATCGAGGGCGTCTTCACCGTCGTAGGCCGTTCTGACATTGTAATCGACCTCGAGCGCGGCGGCGAACGCATCCGCCAAGTCCCGTTCATCCTCGACGATCAGGACGGTCGGATCCCAGCTCATGCCGTCACCTCCCTGGACGCGAGCCCCGGCCCAGTAGAACGGCCGACGGTCGGTTCTGCTGTCTGAATCAGTCGGTTTCTGCGGTGTTCCATCTCGCTCCCTCCGTGGCGTTGTTGATTGCTTCATTCCTCATATTTGATACGTTTTGCACGATCTCGGACCGGGTCACGACGCCCACGATCGAGAGGTCCTTCTGGACGGGGAGGACGTCGACCCGCGAGCGCCGCATGTGGCTGATGGCGAACAAAACCGGCGTGTCCGGTTCGATCGTCACGGGGAACCCGTTCGCGAATCCGGACGCGGGGATCGAGTCGATCGGTTTACCCGTTTTGACGCAAGCCACGAGGGCCCGACGCGGTGTGATCAGACCCGTCGGCTGGTCGTTCTCGGTGACGATCAGGAACTCGTGGTCGGATTTGATCATCCCGATGGCGGCGTCTTTGAGTGACGCCCCCTGATCGACCGTGGCGAACTCCGTGATCATGATGTCGCTCACAAGCACGCGTCGTTCCCCGAGCGAGTCCAAATCGCGATGGTGTTCACACCTGATTCTTCGGGCCGTTGGCGGCGCGTTCTCGATTGATCGGCATCGGACAAGCCGGGACGGACATCATCTATCCGTGAGATGCCCGCAATCCTGGTAAAAATGGATGAAAACGGGGCATCAGCTCGGTCCGGAGAGGGCATTCACATCCGGTTCGGCGGCGGGCTGACCATTAACCTTCCCTCCCCAGGTCTCACCGTTGATAATATTCCGGCCGCGACTGGCTGAGTCGATATTACTCCTTCTCCCCCAGGTTTCAATCGCCCTCGAGGCGGGTGAGGGAGTCCACGTCGGGGATCTCTCGGGCGGCGTCCTTGATCTGATTCATCCGATCGACGTGTTTCTCCGCCGCATACGCCTCGAGTTCAGCGGGTTGGACCCCGATATCGGTCTGATAATCCTCGTCGGCCGCGATGCCGTTGACCAGCGGCAGCAGCTCGTTGACGGTCGAGTCCAGCAGCTCCGGAGACACCTCGCCGGTCTCAACGAGGTCCTTGAGCTTGGCCATCCCGAACCCGACATGGCGGCCTTCGTCGCTCCGGATGAAGTCGAAACCCTCGACCAGCCCCGGGAGATGGGGCACGTCGGGGTGGTCGTCTTCGGAATAGGACTTCTGCATCCCGTAGTAGCCCGTTTGGGCGAGGATTCCTTCGATCACCAGGTGATAATGACAGTAGGCCTTCGCCCGCGCCTCCGGCGAGTCGTCGGTCAGGACCCGCGCGACCGCGCGTTCGTTCCGGTCGAACAGGTCGTAATAGGCCTCGTTGAACCACCGTTCGGCCGTCGGTGAGGACCGCTCGTACCCGAGTTCGTCCTCGACCGGGTGGATGACCTCCCGCCAGTAGCGGTCGAAAAAGTCGGTGTGCTTGGCCTCTTCGTAGAGCTGGGTGGTGAGGAACATCTGGTCGTCGATGTCGTCGAGAGCGACCGCGAGCGGTGCCAGGTCTTCCGTGACAGCTTGCTCGCCCGCGCCGAACCGGGCAAGCCCCATCCGGAGGGAGTCCATCTGTGGCTCATCGTAGTCGGTCGCGATCAACGCGTCGCGGTCCGCCGCGAGGTCGATATCGAACGGATCCCAGTGGCGTTCGACCGCGTTGCGATAATACCGTCCCGCCCGGCTCTCGCGGTCGAGTTGTAGCTGTCTCCCCGAGTCGAGGTTCATGTCAGGTTTTCTGGCGACAATCATGATAAATCTAGGTACCTACTGGTCTGGGATTTTCGAAAAACCGAGAGAACTGGAGGGGATAGGAGGCTGGACCGGGGGTGGGTACCGACCCCGGTCAGGCGGCATATGTGCGATCGGGAGGGGGTGGGGTCCCGTTCGCAGGGTGAGCCCGGAAAGGGGGCTCATCTGGAAATGGTGAAGTCACCCACGTAAACCTAGCCCGCCAGTTCTCCAGTGTGATACTCACCCGCATACCTATCAGACAATCCTACCCGACGATACAATGAGGTAAATGAGACAGGTGGGGGGACACGACGGCACGACCCGCCACCCCCCTGGCACCTGAAAGAGGCATCGCATTCCCGAGTCGGTCTAACTCGGGTCGCCGGTTGCTTCCGCAACCGACCGATTCAGCCTTCAGGTCCATAATAAATAAACATTCGGGATAGTCCGGGCAAGGAAAAGGGCTTTGGCAGCCCCCGTTCCCGACCCGCTATGACCTGGCAGGATGCTGTGATCGACGGACTCCACCGGGGCGGGATCGATCTCGTCGCCTATCTCCCCGACTCCGTCCTCGGCCCGCTCATCGAGCAGATCGACGAGTCGGACATCACGACGGTTCGCGTCGCCCGCGAGGAAGCGGCGGTCGGCCTGCTGGCCGGGGCCTGGCTCGGCGGTCAGCGCGGGGCGCTCTTGTGTCAGTCGAGCGGCCTGGCGAACTGCTTCAATGCCCTCGGATCGCTCTCGGTCCCCGGTGGCCTCCCCTTCATCGGATTGGTTTCCCGGCGGGGTGACCTCGGCGACCACAACCGGGCCCAGGTCCCGGCGGGTTACGCGATGCCGCGCCTCCTAAACGAAGTTGGCGTCCGCAACCGGCTCCTTGACGGTGCCGGCGATCTATCTGAGACCATCGACCTCGCCGCCGAGACCGCCTTCTCGGTGAACGATCCGTACGTCATTCTGCTGGATCGGACCCTGACTGGAGGGAAGCCATGACGGCCGACCAATACGCGTGCACCCGCGCCGTCCTCGACGCGGAGCCGGAAGCGGCGGTTGTTGCGAACCTCGGTGTCGCCTCGTGGGTGCTCGCCGAGACCGACGACCGTGACAGAAACTACTACATGCGGGGAGCGATGGGCTGTACCACACCGGTCGGGCTGGGGCTCGCGCTCTCGATCGACGATCCCGTCACGGTCCTCGATGGCGACGGCTCACTGCTGATGTCGCTCGGCTGCCTCTCGACCGTGGGGTCCTGCGCCCCGTCGAACCTCACGATCGTCGTCTGGGTCAATCGGTCATTCGCGACTACAGGTGGTCAACCGACGGCCGGCGTCGATTTCGCCGCGGCGGCCGAGGCCTGCGGCGTCGCCGGCACTGCCGTCGAACGCCTCGACGAATTCCGTGCCAGCCTCGACGAGGCCGCCGCCCGGGACGGCCCGTCACTCATCGCGTGTTCGGTCGAGACGGTCGACACCGAGGGCCCCGACACCTACGACTACGCCCACGAATATCGTGAACACCGCTTCCGGACCGCGCTCGAACCCTAGGCCACCTGCCACTCGTCTTCGGACCGCTCGTCGTCGAATCGATCGAGCCGAAGCGGGTCGATATCGACGAGGGAGGCCGTCCCGTCCATAACGAGCTCGGCCACCAGCTGGCCCGTCGCCGGCGCGTGCTGGAAGCCGTGCCCGGAGAAGCCGACGGCCTGGACGAAGCCGGGGCGGGTCTCCTCGAGAATGGCCCGGTCGTCCGGCGTGACCGAATAGAGCCCCGCCCACCCCCGTCTGATCGCCGAATCCTCATCGAAGTAGCCGGCTACCTCGGTAGCCCGTTCCATAGCTGTTGCCGCCCATTCGAGGTCGAATGCCGTTCGGTAGTTGTCCGGATCCGCCGCCGGATCACGCTCGGCGAAGTGGCCACCGACCAGCGCGGTCCCCTCGCGTTCGGGCCGGAAATAAGAGCCAGTGTCGAGGTCGATCGTGAGCGGGACGCTCTCGGGCAGCTCCGAGCTTGGATCCACGACCAGCACCTGTCGCCGTCGCGGCGAAACCGGCAGATCGATCCCGGCCATGGCGGCTAACTCTGCGGCCCAAGGGCCGGCCGCATTGACCACGAAGTCCGCCTCGATTCGCTCGTCCCCGGCCGTCACCCCGACGACCGCTCCGTCAGAGGTGTGCAGTGCGGAAACCCGCGTTCCCGTCCGGATGTCGACACCGGCCGTGGTCGCTGCTTCGCTGTAGCCCTGGAGCGCCAGGTGGGGATCGGCGAACCCATCGCTGGGGGAGAACGAGGCGGCCCGGAACCGATCCGCGGACAGAGCCGGGCAGTGCTCGGTGGCGTTCTCGGGATCCATGAACTCGCTGGGGACGCCGTACTCGTGTTGAAGCTCGACAGATTCATCGAGGGCGGTGGCGGTTGCCGCCTCGCGGGCGAGGAACAAATAGCCAGATCGGCGGTAGGCAATGTCGATCCCGAAGATCTCCTCGAACTCCTCCCAGACCTGCATACTCTCGAGCGAGAGCTCGATGTTCGTCGAGTGGGCGAACTGCGCCCGGATGCCGCCGACGGATCGCTCGGTGCTCCCGTGGCCGAGCTGTCCCTTTTCACAGAGGATCACATCCGCACCGCGTTCGACGAGGGAGTAGGCGCTGGCAAGACCGACGATCCCACCACCAACCACCACGACCTTCATGGCCACGGGTGGGCGGCGGCCCGGTAAAACACCCGCGGCGGAACAATCACGGTCCCACGGATCACAGCCCCGGCCATGGTCAGAATCCTCGCCGATTCAGCGATCCGTTCCTTGCTCTCCCTCGAGGAGCTGCTCCCGGTCATCGAGACGGCGTTCGTCAAGCAGGGGGACGGGGCAGTCGAACGTCCGGATCGGCCACACTTCCCGGTCGGGATCGGGCTCGACCCGGACCGTCCGAACGAGCCCCTCGGCACGGCGCTCACGATGCCGGCCTACATCCATGGGGCTGATCTCGTCGCGACGAAGCTCGTCGGCGTCCACGAGGGGAACGAGGCACGCGGGCTCCCCACGGTGAACGCCGGGTTGGTCCTGACCGATGCGAGAACGGGCGTACCGACGGCGCTGCTGGCCGCCAATCGGTTGACGAACGCCCGAACCGGCTGTATCGGCGGGCTCGCCGCACGGGACCTGGCGGTCGCCCCAGTGAAGCTGGGGGTCATTGGCGCCGGTACCCAGGCCCGCTGGCAGACCAGGGCCATCGCGGCTGCAACCGACATCGACTCGGTCAGGATCTACGCGCCGAGCGACTCGCGGGTCGAGTGCGCCAATGAGCTGGCCGCCGAACTCGACGGTCCAGTATCGGCGGTGGACAGCCCCCGGGCGGCCGTCGAGGGCGCGACAGTGGTCGTGACCGCCACTACCGCGACGGAGCCGGTCTTCCCGGGCGAGGCCCTCGATCCGGGGTGTTTGGTCATCGCTGTCGGCGCCTATTCGGCCGATAAACGCGAACTGGATGCGACCACTTTCGACCGGGCCGCGACGGTCTTTGCCGACGTTCCGTCGGAGGTTGCCGGCATCGGCGACCTCCTCGCCGTGGAGCTCACGGAGGACGACCTCGTCCCGTTCGCCAGCGTGTTCACCGAGGGCTGGGGCCGGATGAACGAGGACGCCATCATCGTCGTGGAAAGCGTCGGGACGGCCGTCCTGGACGCGGCGGCGGCCGAACACGTCTACGAACAGGCAGCAGAAGCGGGGGTGGGGACCGAGGTCAGCCTGGACTGATCAGGCGAGCTGAGCGGCCAGCCCGGCGATGGCGTCGCCGATCGTGCCCTCCTCGAGGTCGAGCTCGGAGTCGGTCACGGCGGCCAGCCGCTCGATCACGCCCGCCGGGTCGTCGACGGCATCGGGGTGATCGATCGCGACGCCGATGTACGCCCAGTGGGCGTGGCGGCGGACCGACAGATCGGGATCGTCGAGGGCACCCTGGAGGGCGTCGAGCAGTTGATCGGCACCGCTGGGGTCGGCCATCACGGCCTTCCCCGCGGCCATGACGGCGGCGGACCGGACGGTGGCGTCGTCGTGGGTGCACGCGTCGAGGACGTGATCGATTTCGTCGTAGACCAGGCTGGGTGCGTCGTCGGCGAGTTCGGCCAGCACGGCGAGCGCGGCCGCCCGGCACGGCGGGTGGTCGTCGTCGACCGCACGGGTCACCTGTTCGACCACGGGTTCGACCGCGGTCGGGTCGTGACCGGCGATCTGCGCCAGCGCACGGAGCCCGGCGAAGGCGACGTCGTCCTTGGGGGAGACGGCCAGCTCGGCCAGGTCGTCGACCCACGAGATGAGCGACTCGGGAGTCCGGCGACCGAGTCGGTCGAGGGCTTCGATCGCCTCCTCTCGGGCCTCGTCGTCGCGTTCGAGGACGAGCGCGAGGAGCTCGGGGAGGGCTTCGACAGCATCGGGCGGGTGTGAATCGGCTCGGTTGCGGAGGTCCCGGGCACGGGACTCGGGAGCGCTTCCGAGCTCGGTGTTTTCGGAGAGGTTCATGGCGGTGTCATCCCGCTGGACAACGCTACACATTCTCAAACCATAAAATTACGTCAGACGATCGTCTGACAAAAACCTGATTCCGCCCGGATTCAAGGAGTTCAGAGCCCGTGCTGTGTAAGTTACTATTATCATTCAGGATAATAGTTGGTTAGCGATGCCGCCGTGCCCCCGGACGCGGCCACCGACCACTCGGGCATCCGACGGGGTCGGTCGGCGGAGTGTCGCACATGAGACAGTGATCCGTCACCCGCGACGCCGGTGGGCGTGCCCGGGATAATCTCGCTCGAACCGATCATCGATCTCGTCGGCATCGATCTCGATGATCGTCGGGCGGCCGTGGGGGCACGCGTAGGGGTTGTCGCAACCGTCGAGGGCTTCGAGCAGCCGCTGGATCGACCCCTGCGTCAACGAGGTGTGGCCGGTGATCGACGGGTAACACGCCAGGTCGGCCAGGAGGGCATCCGCGTGGTCGTCGACGCTCGAGTCCGGCCGGTCGGCGACGAACTCCGACAGGACGTCGCGGAGGAGCGCGGGATCCAGCGCCTCGTCGAGCACGGCCGGGACGGCGCTCACCTCGACGACGCGATCGCCGATCTCGACCGCCCGGAAGCCCACCCGCTCGAGCGCCGCCTTGAAACTCGGGAAGAGGGCGGCCTCGCGGGCCGTCAGCTCGAGGACGACCGGCTCGGCCAGCGCCTGCGAATCGGAGCCGTCCAGGTCGGCCTTCAGCCGCTCGTAATTGACCCGCTCGTCCGCCGCGTGTTGGTCGATCAATACCAGCCCGTCGTCGGCGGCGCCGATTACGTAGGTGTCCCGGAGCTGCCCGAGCACCCGAATCGCCGGGAGTTGCTGGAAGGGCGTCGCCTCCTCGACCGGCTCGGCCTCGAGCGTGGTCTGCGTCCCCGGGTCCCGGAACCGTCGCTCGGCCCATTCCCAGGTGTCGATCGCCGCGTCAGCCGTCTGATCGGTGCCACCGGATGTCGCCAGCTGATCGGACTCGGCGTCCTCGATGAGGTCGTCCGTCCGCGCCGGCGCCGCCGCCTCGTCCGGGAGGTCGATCTCGGCCGGCGCCGACCGTCCCCGGGGCGCTCCCGTCCGGATGAGGCCGTGGTCCAACAACGCCTCCTCGACCGCCCGGTAAACGCGTTCCCGGATGGCCCCCTCGTCGTCGAACCGCACCTCGAGCTTGCGCGGGTGAACGTTGACGTCAACGTCGTCTCCAGGCAGGTCGAGGAACACGACCGCGAAGGGATAGCGATCCGCCGCGAGCTGGCGACGATACGCGTCGACGACGGCCCCGCGGAGCAGGCTGGATTTGACGTATCGGCCGTTGACGTAGGTCGAGACGTAGTCCCGGGTGCTCCGGGTAGTTTCCGGATGGCTCACGTAGCCGGTCACGCCGTCGCGGTCGACGGCGATCATCGACGAGGCCACCTCCCGGCCATAAACGTCCATGAGCGCCGCCTGGAGGTCGCCCTGCCCGCCCGTCGCGAAGACCTCCCGACCGTTGTGCGTCAGCGAAACCGCCACGTCCGGGTTGGCGAGGGCGTACCGAGTGACGATCCGGTTGACGTGATCGAACTCGGTCGCATCCGCCTTGAGGAACTTCTCCCGGGCAGGCATCGACGCGAAGAGGTCCTCGACCTCGACGGTCGTTCCCGGCGCCCGGCCGGCCGGCTGGACGGACTCGATCTCGCCCTCCGAAACCTCGAGGGCCGTTCCGCGTTCGTGGTCCATCGTCCGGGTGGTGATCGTCATCGTCGATACCGCGCCGATGGCGTGGAGCGCCTCACCGCGGAACCCCAGCGAGGAGAGTTCGGTGAGGTCGTCCAACGACGTGATCTTGCTCGTCGTGTGCTTCTGGATGGCGAGTCGGACGGCCTCGGGGCTCATGCCCTCGCCGTTGTCGGAGACACGGATGCCGTCCTGGCCGCCACGGTCGACCGAGACGTCGATGCGGTCGGCGCCGGCATCGAGGCTGTTCTCGAGCAGCTCCTTCACCACCGAGGCTGGGCGCTCGATGACCTCCCCGGCGGCGATCTGGCGAACCGTCTCGTCGTCGAGTTCCTGTATCGTCATGCGTGCGGGCCATCGGCGACAAGTTGGGGCCGATCCATGCGCCGATTTCCCGAAAAGCGAAGTTAAAGCTATCCCCCCACCCGCAAGTGGCGGGGTTTTTCTCGATCTGCGGTGTATGGTGCACATGGCCCTCCACGCCCTCGACGACGTCGATGACGCCATCGACGCCACCCGCTCGCTTCTCCTCCCCATCAATATCAAACAGTGGCTGAAGCTGGCCTTCGTCGCCTTCTTCATCGGCGGGCCAGCAGGGAACTCCGTCTCGTATACCGTCAACGGCTCGGGCGGTAACGGCGGTGTTCCGGTCCTCCCGTCCTTCCCGGGGTTCCCGACGGATATCCCCCGGCTCTATGGCCTCGTCATCGCCCTCATCGGTCTCCTCCTCGTGATCGCCATCCTCTTCGTTCTGGTGGGCTCGATCATGGAATTCGTCTTCGTCCAGTCGATCCGGACCCGGGAGATCCGGATCCGCGAGACCTGGGGCGAACGGTGGCGACAAGGGGTCCGGCTCTTCGGCTTCCGCCTGCTCTTCGGCCTGTTGCTCGCGGCGCTCGTCGTGGGACTGGCCGTCTTCGTGCTCTCGCCGATCGTGCGTGGACCGACGGGGACTGGCCTGTCGATCGCGTTGATCGTCCTCCTGATCCCCGTGGCGCTCATCGTAGGCCTCATCGCCGCCCTGGTCAACGCGTTCACGACACTGTTCGTGGTCCCGATCATGCTCCTCGAGGACGCCGGTGTGCTCGCCGCCTGGCGATCGCTCTGGGCGTCGATTCGCGCCGAGCCCGCGCAGTACGCCGCCTTCGCTCTCGTCGGGTTCATCCTCTACATCGCCGCCGGGATCATCGTCGGGATCGTGGTCGTCATTCCGGCTTTCGTCCTGCTCCTCCCGGTCGCCCCGATCGCCCTCGCCGGCCTCTCGCTCCTACCCGGCCTGCCGATCGTCGGGGTGCTCCTCCTGCTCGTCGCGGCGGCGATCTATCTCACCGCGTTACTCGCCGTCGTCGCCGTGGTCCAAGTCCCGGTCCTAAGTTACATCCGCTACTACGCGATGCTCGTGCTCGGCGACATCGAACCCGACCTCGATCCGATCCCGGACACCCGGAACTCGATTCGGTCGACCGCGTAACCGGTCAGTCCTCGACACGGTCCTGCCAGTCCTCGAGATGGGTGAGCAGCTCGGCCGGGGTCAGTGTCGACAGATCGAGCGACCGGAGCTCCTCGAGTACCGCCCGTTCGTCCGGATCGACGGGATCCTCGGGAGCCACCCCGCCGTCGACCGTCTGCATCCGCCCGCCCTCGAGGTCGAAGACGACCTGCTGGCCCTGGCCGCCGGCTCCCCCCTTGGCCTCGATGGCCTTCTCGTCGCGGAGCCGGTCTAACACCGATCGGGCTCGGTCGACCACCGGACGGGGAACCCCGGCGAGGTCGGCCACGTGGATGCCGTAGCTCCGGTCGGTCGGCCCGGACTCCACGGTCCGGAGGAAGGTGACGTCGCCGCCGTGTTCTTCGGCCGCGACGTGGACGTTGGCTACCCGATCGAGGTGCTCGGCCAACGCCGTCAGCTCGTGATAGTGCGTCGCGAACAGGGTGTAGGCACCGATCTCGTTGTGGAGGTATTCCGTGGCGGCCCAGGCGATGGAGATACCGTCGTAGGTGGCGGTCCCCCGCCCGACCTCGTCGAGGACGACGAGCGACTCCTGGGTTGCCGAATGGAGGATATTGGACAGCTCCTGCATCTCGACCATGAACGTCGATCGGCCTTGGGCGAGCTCGTCGAGCGCCCCAACCCGCGTGTAGATCCCGTCGACCGGCGCCACCCGGGCACGATCGGCCGGGACGAAACTCCCGATCTGGGCGAGGAGCGTGATCAGCGCGACCTGCCGCATGTAGGTCGACTTCCCGCTCATGTTCGGCCCGGTGACGATCAGGAACCGTCGGTCGGCGGACAGGGCCACGTCGTTCGGGACGAACTCGGTGGTCTGTTCGACGACGGGATGCCGGCCGCCCTCGATGTCGATCCCCTCGCCGCCGAGCGATGGGCGCGTCCACCCGTTCGAGACCGCATGGGCCGCGAGGCCGCCGAAAACGTCGATTTCGGCGAGCGCCCGTCCGGCGGCTTGTACCAGGGCCGCCGCCCCGGCGACCCGCTCTCGGAGCTCGCCGAACAGCTCGTACTCCAGCTCGGCGCGGCGATCCTCGAGGCGGAGGATCTCCCGCTCGCGTTCCTGGAGGCCCTCGATCGTATAACGCTTGGAGTGTTTGAGCGTCTTGATCTCGGTGTACTCCGCGGGGACCGAATCGGTCTCGGACTTGCCTACCTGGATGTAGTATCCGTCGGTTCGGTTTCGGTCGACCTGCAGGTGGGTGATGCCCAGCCGTCGCTTCTCGCGGGCGGCCAGGGACTCCACCCACCCCATCGCCTCCTCGTACTGGTCGACGATGTCGGCGAGTTGTGAATCGTAGCCCGGCCGAATAATGCCGCCCTCGGTGAGCGTGCTCGCCGGGTCGTCAATCAGAGCCTCTTCGAGCGCCGCCCGGAGGTCGGCCAGCCGGTCCCGGTCGATCCGGTCGAGGATCGCTGGCAGTGGCGTCGCTGCCAACGCTTGCGTGTCGGTGACGTGGCCGGCTACCTCGGGCAGGACGCCGAGCGTCTCACGGAGCCGCACGAGATCGCGTGCATCGGCGCTCCCGTGGACGGCCTTGCTCGCCAGCCGTTCGAGGTCGCTCGCTCCCTGTAGCGCCTCCCGGATAGCCTCCCGGGCGAGGGCAGCCTCGGCCAGGCCAGCCAGACAGTCCTGGCGGCGTTCGAGCTCGTCGACGTCGCGGATCGGCCGCCCGATCCACGCCCGGAGCCGGCGGCCGCCGGCCGCGCTCTGAGTATGATCAATGGTCTGGATCAGCGTCCGGTTCCCCCGGCCCATCGGTTCCGTGAGCTCGAGGTTTCGCTGGGTCGTCGCGTCGAGGGCGACGTGGTCGTCGGCCCGGTAGGGGGTGAGCCGCGAAATCGCCGCCTCGACCCCGGCTCCGGTCTCGGTCACGTAGTCGAGGATCGCGCCGGCGGCCCGGACCTCTGCAGCACACAAGTCGAGGCTCTCGACGGTCTCCGCCCCGAACTGCTCGCGGATGGCGTGCCGAGCGGCCCCCGGGGCGAAAGCGTTCGCCTCGTGGTCCGTCACCGTCGCCTCGGTCGCCTGCGCCACGCGCTCCAGAAACCCCTCGTCCTCCCGAAGGGCTGGGCCAGGGAGCAACTCCACGGGATCGAAGCGGTAACACTCTGAGACGACCTCGTCCTCGGTCCCGAGCGCCGTCACGTGGAACCGGCCCGTCGTCACTTCGGCGTGGGCGAGCCCGAACTCGTCGTCAGCCCGGACGATCGCCGTGATGTAGCGCGCCTCCGCGGCGTCGGTCTCGAGGAGGGTCCCCGGCGAGACCACCCGGACCACCTCGCGCTCGTGGCCGTCGTCGGTCTCGTACTGGTCGGCGACTGCCACCCGATAGCCCCGTTCGACGAGCGCCCGGAGGTAGGGCGTCAGCTCGTCGACGGGGACGCCGGCCATCTTGTAGGCCGAGCCACCGCTCGACTTCTCGGAGACCTTCAGGTCGAGTTCGCGGCCGACCGTCACTGCGTCCTCGGCGAAGAACTCGTAGAAATCGCCCATCTGCATCGCCAGGAGGTCCGCGTCGGTCCCGCGCTTGAGTGCGAGATAGTCGCCGACGATCCCCTCCTGACGCGCCATGGCCTAACCCTGACGCCCGGGCGAATAAAGCCCTGCGCTCGATCGTGACACCGGCAGGCCGGTCCCCACATACGCGCGCTTTTCCGGCCCGACGGTCAAACCCCGTCAATGTCCGACCCCGACGCCACGGCGTCCCTCGTCGTCTACGCCGATTTCGTCTGCCCGTTTTGCTATCTCGGGAAGGCGTCGCTGGAGGCCTACCTCGACGACGCCGAGGACCCGCCGGCGATCGACTGGCGCCCGTTCGACCTCCGCAGCCACAAGCGCGGCCCCGACGGGACCATCGACCACGGGATCGATGACGGCAAGGACGACGCCTATTTCGACCAAGTCAAAGAGAACGTCGAGCGCTTGAGCCAGCGCTACGACGTCGACATGTCGCTCGATCACGCCCGCGAGGTGGACTCCTGGAACGCCCAACTGGCGATGCTGGGGGTCGAGGCGTCGACCGATGCCGAGACGGCCGACGCCTTCCGCGAGGCGGTCTTCGACGCCCTCTGGCTCGATTCGGCGGATATCGGCGATCCCGACGTGCTCGAGGGGGTCGCCCGGTCGGTTGGAATCGACGAAGCGCTGGTCAGCGATTCGGTGGCCGACGACGCGCTCGAGGCGACACTCCGCGACCGGTTCCGGGCCGCCCAGGACGCCGGGATCACGGCGGTACCGACCTTCGTCTTCGGCGAGCACGCCGCCCGGGGTGCCGTCCCGCCCGCCCAGCTCCGCCGCCTGATCGAGGGGGCTGGCCCGAGTGGCGAGGATCTTTAGCCAGTCCGCCGCTAGTCCCCGATAGGATCGGATGCACTCCCACACCCACTCGCCCTTCAAGGAACGGACGCGCCTGGCTGACGCGCTCGAGACCCTTCGGGACCACTTGACGCCCCACGGCCGAACCGAACCGGTCGATATCGGCTCGGCGGACGGCCGCGTCCTCGCCGAACCGATCGAGGCCGAGCGGGCCGTCCCGCACTATCCCCGGGCGGCCATGGACGGCTACGCCGTCCGTGCGGAGGATACCTTCGGTGCGAGCGACCGCGCCCCGACCGTGCTCCGCCGAGGCGAGGGGAGAGTGGCCCCCGGTGAGGCCGTCCAGGTCCACACCGGGAGCGAGCTTCCCGAGGGTGCCGACGCGGTCGTCATGATCGAACAGATCGATGAGGTGGGATCGGAACTCGAAGTGTTCGACGCCGTCGCCGGTGGCGAGAACGTCGCCCCGGTCGGCGAGGACGTCGAAGCGGGCCAGCACCTCTATGACGCCGGTCACCGGCTCCGCCCGTCAGACCTCGGGCTGCTGCGCTCGGTGGGGCGCTCGGAGGTCCTGGTGAAGGAACGCCCGACGGTTGGCGTGGTCCCGACCGGCGAGGAACTCGTCGATGCGGATCCGGCGCCCGGCGAGGTGATCGAGACCAACGGTATGACCGTCGCACAGTACGTCCGCCGGTGGGGTGGCAAGCCCACCTACCGTGACATCGTGACCGACGACGAGGAGGCCCTCCGGGCCGCGATCGAGCGCGACCTCACCAAGGATATCATCGTGACGACCGGCGGGTCGTCGGTCGGCGAGCGGGACCTCATCCCGGACGTCGTCGACGACCTGGGGGAGGTGCTCGTCCACGGGGTCGCCATCCGTCCCGGGCACCCGGTGGCCCTCGGGGTGGTCGAGGGGACACCCGTCCTCATGCTGCCCGGCTACCCGGTCTCGTGCATCATCAATGCTGTCCAGTTCCTCCGGCCGACGATCAAGCATGTCGGTGGCATGGCCGACACCGACCACCCGACCGTCCGGGCGACGCTGGCCGACAAGATCCGGTCCGAACCGGGGATGCGGACGTTCGCCCGCGTCTCCCTAGAGGCGGTCGACGGCGAGCTCCAGGCCACCTCGGTGCGGGCGAGCGGCGCGGGGGTGCTCTCGAGCGTGGCGCTGGCCGATGGCTGGGTCGTGGTGCCCGAGGCTGCCGAGGGAATCGCCGCGGGCGAACCGGTGGCTGTTCAGGACTGGGAGTGGTCGGCATGAGCCGCAAGGAGTTCCGCGAACTGGTTGCCCCCGAACGGGCCCATGGGGTGATCGAGGGGCTCGATCTTGGTGGTGCGCCGGAGACGGTTCCCCTGCCCGAGGCCCGTGGCCGGGTGTTGAGCGAACGCGTCGACGCGACGATCGATGTCCCCGGGTTCGACCGGGCGAGCATGGACGGCTACGCCGTCCGTGCGGCCGACACCTTCGGTGCCGACGAGGCCGACCCGGCGACCCTGACCGTTATCGGCGAGGTCCACGCCGGCGAAGAGCCGTCAGTCACGGTGGAGCCGGAAACGGCCGCCGACATCTCCACCGGGGCCGTGCTTCCGCCGGGAGCCGACGCGGTGGTCATGGTCGAACGCACGAACCGGACCGGCGACACCGTCGAGGTCGGGACGTCCGTCGCCCCCGGCGATCACGTCATGGTTGCCGGCGCCGACATCGCCGCCGGGACCCGCGGCCTCGGGCCGGGGACACGGATCACGCCCCGCGAGATCGGCCTGCTCTCGGCGCTCGGCATCGACGAAGTGCCGGTTCGGGGCCTGCCGACCGTCGGCATCGTGTCGACGGGCGACGAGCTGGTCCGCCCGGGCGGGCGCCTCGCTCACGAGGCGGGGCAGATCTTCGACGTCAACAGTTACACCATCGCCGCCGGCGTCGAGGAGGCCGGCGGCGAACCCGTCCTCTACCCGCACGCCGGCGACGACCAGGACGAGCTCGAGCGTATCCTCATCGACGCCGCCGACGAGTGCGACCTCGTGCTCTCCTCGGGGTCGACCAGTGCCGGCGCGGTCGACGTCATCTACCGGGTGATCGAGGAGCGCGGCGAGCTCCTCCTCCACGGCGTGGCCGTCAAGCCGGGGAAACCCATGCTCGTGGGATCGCTCGGCGGGTCGGCCTACATCGGGCTCCCGGGCTATCCGGTCTCGGCGCTGACCATCTTCCAGACTTTCGTCGCCCCCGCCATCCGGGACGCGGCGGGGCTGCCCGAACCGGCGACCGGGACGATCACGGGGTCGATGGCGGTGCGCGAGCGATATAGCGAGGGCCGCCTCCGGCTGATGCCCGTCGGGCTGGTCGAGGACGCGGCGGGCGAGCTCCTGGTGTATCCGGTCGACAAGGGCAGCGGTGCGACCACGAGCCTCGTTGATGCGGACGGCGTGGTCGAGGTCCATCCGGATACGGAGTTCCTGGACGTTGGTGAGGCGGTCGAGGTCCGGCTGTTCTCGGCGGATGTGCGACCGCCGACCCTCCTCGGGGTCGGCGAGGACGATCCGCTGCTCTGGCGGCTGTTGGACGACCTTGACCGACCGCGGTACCTCCCGGTGGGAAGCCGCGAGGGGCTCCGGCGGCTCAGAGATGGTTTGCCCGACGTCGCCGTGGCCGCGGGGCCGTCGGAGCGCGAGGTCGACGCCGAACCGCTCGGCGGGTGGGCCCGGGACTGGGGATTGATCGTCCCCCCGGAGAACCCGGAAGGGGTCGACGGGTTGGCGGACCTGATCGACCGGGACCTCCGGTTCGTCGGCCGCGATCGGGCCTCCGGCCTCCGGGCCTCTCTCGACGCGGCGATCGGGGAGCTCGCGGAGCAGCGCGATGTGGATCGATCGACGGTGACCGACGCCATCGACGGCTATTCGCTCACGGGCAAGGGCTTCGAGAGCCCGGCCCGGAAGGTCAGGGACGGCACGGCGGACGTCGGACTCGGCCTCCGCGTCACGGCAGCCGACCTCGACCTCGGGTTCGTCCCCCTCGGCGAGCAGACCGTTCGAGTGCTGGCCCACCCCGACCGGGTGGACAAGCCCGGGATCGAGCGGCTGGCCGCCGCGATGGACCGCCTCGATGCCGACGGCCTGGATGGGTTCAGTGTCCGATGAGGCAGACCATCGACATCGATGGAACCCGCTTCGCGATCGGCTCGTTCGAGACCGTCATCCGAACGATCGGCTTCGAGTGTTCCTCGGGCCGGTTGATCGAACACGACTGGACGGGCATCCCGATCGCGGACCTCATCGCCGAAGCGGAGGCCCCGGACGACGCGACGCACGTCCGCGTCCACGCGACGGATGGCTATACCGCCTGTATCGACCTCCCCGCGGCCATCGCCGGGATGCTCGCCCTCGAACGGGACGGTGAGCCGCTCGGGGCACCGCGGTTCGTCTCGCCGAAGATCGTCGGCCCCCGGGCGGTCAGCGACGTGACCGGCCTCGACTTCGTCACCCTGGCGCCGTCAGACGATCCCACGGCACACGAGGCGATGGACCTCGTCCGTGACTAGACGCAGAACATGAACGGGTAGATCAAGGCGACCCGAGCGCCGTCCTCGAGCGTGGTATTGAGCCCGTCTAAGTGCTCGTTGAAGACCCCGTTGACCGTGACGCGCACGTATTTCCGGGTTTGTTCGCCCTCGGGGTTCTTCCGCCAGGTTCCGGGCAGTTCGTCGGGCGCCGGCGCCCAGCCCCGCGTCGTGGCATCCGCCTCGGTCTCGGCGATGATCATGTCCCGGACGTCGTATTCCTCGAAAAAGGCATCGAGGAACTCCCGGAGCGTTGACCCCGTGAAGGAAAACGCCAGCTTGCCAGTGCCGACGGCCCGCCTGACGTGCCCGGTACAGCGGACCTCGACTGTGGTCTGTGCGCTCGAACGGGACCCTGAGAGAGACGCTTGCTGCATAAACGAGTACTAGGCCATCCGGTTCGAAAACCTTGCCGTCGAACATGTTCGTTCGGCCGCGCTCGGGAGGATTATGGTCCCCCGGCCACGAGAGCCTGCCATGGCCGATCTCTCGTTGACGATCCCCGAGTCGATCGTGGATGCCCTGCCGGAGGATGGCGACAACGCCCGAATGGACATGGAACGGGCGATCGCGGGCTGGGAACGACAGCTCAACGAGTTCATCGCGGATGAGGACGACACGAGTGATATTGTCCGGATGATCGAGCGGTTCGAGGACCGGTGGGAACGCTACGACGACTTCGTGGTGGAACTCCGGGCCTGGGGGCAGTCGCCGATCTACGCGATGGCTTGGCGCGATCTCATCGCCGCCGTCCTCCGGCAGATCTACGACCACGAGGACCTCGCCGACCGGATTGACCGGGAGCGCCACGCCCGGATCGTCGAGGACGGGATTCGGCGAAGTGGTTAGGGCTTCGGGGTCTTTTTACTCACAGCGACCAAGCCAACCCCATGCAGGTCGAGCTTCGGTTCTTCGCGAATTTTCGGGAGGCTGTCGGCCAGAAGATCCTCGAGTGGGAGTACGACGCCGAGGAGGTCCCGGTCGGCGAGGTCCTGGAGGAACTGGTCGAGGAATATCCCGAACTCGATATCTTCGAATCGAAGGGCGAGCTACGGGAGTTTCTCAACATCATGAAGAACGGCCGGGACGTGAACCTGCTCGACGGCCTCGAGACATCGCTCGAAGACGGCGATAAGTTGAGCCTGTTCCCACCCGTTGCCGGAGGGTGACCGTGAAACGCGAGCGGTCGTATCGCGGGATTTCCCTCAGAGCGGCGATCCACTACCTCACCAACATCGGTGGCCAACAGGTCGACGACGAACGGGTCGTCGGCGACGGCTGGTCGGCCACCGTCTCGGCCGAGACCGTCGAAATCGGTCCAAGCTTGGCGCTGACCGAGGTGACGGTCGTCTTCGAGGGCGACGAGGCCGTGCTGGAACCACTGATCGGGACCTTCTCGAAGAAGGCCATCCGCGCGGGTGGATGACCGTGGCCGAGGTCACCCATCCGATCGATGGGCAGGTAGTGCTGCTCGCCGGCGCGAAGGCCAGCGTCACGCTCGAGCGGCTCTCGGTGCTGCTCGAACGTGTCCAGCGGCATCTCGAGCCACGCATCGACGACTACGACCGACTGTACGAATGTGTCTACGCGCGGGATGGCGTCAGGGCCTTCCTCGTTGAACCGGGCCACTGGGCGGACATCGGTCAAAAGCTCGACCTCAACGATCGAGAGACGGCCGCCATCAAACGGACCCATGCCGAACAGCTCCGTCGTCTGGGCAAGGATCGGGACCGGACTGAGGAGTTCGAGACCGCACTGGAGATCCGAGAAGCGGTCGTCCTCGCTTAGTCCTTGAGCGTCCCGATGACCTTCTCCGAAAACTCGGTCTCGGAGAGCTCATCAGCCAGGAGGGCGGCCAACCAGGCCTGCTCGACGTGCCAGGTCCCCTCGGGATTGCCCTCGAGGTCGGTCACGACGGCCTCGATATCGGCGCCCGCCCAGGCATCGTCGTGGAGGTCAAGGAAGACGTTGATCACCCGGCCGACCTCGCGGTGGGGGATGACCCCCTCGTCGGCGTAGAGCGATTCGTATTCCATGTAGTAGCCGTCGTCGCGCTGTTCGAACACGTCGACGTAGACCCCGTGGCTCATCAGCCGGTTTTCGAGCTGGGTCGCGAGGTCGTCATCACTCATTGATCGCCGTTAACGCCGAAGAGAGATAAGGGATAGCGTCCGTCAGACTCAGTCGGCTGCGGCCTCGCCGCCGGCACTCACGCCCGTCCCGGGGCCGACGTCGATATCGAGCTCGTCGAGCTTCTCGTCAGGTACCACGCCGTCGACCCACCCGCGTACCTCGTAGTACTCGTCCTTCATCTTGTCCAGCTCGGCCAGCGATCCCTCGGCACCGCCCTGGGCGGGGATGGCCTTGTCGCTCCCGGCGACGAACCGGGGCGGCAGCGAGTCGTCAGCGCCGTCGAACCCGACGAGGTTGTTGTAGTAGCGTTCGAGGTTCCAGATCCGCTCGCCGGCCTTGAGGAGGTCGTCCTCGGTGACGTCGAGACCGGTCATGCCGTTGTACTGGAGGACGTATTCCTCGATGCCTTCGGCGAAGGCGTTGAACTTGCAGATGTCGAACGAGTCGGAGATGGCGTGGAGGTCCTGGAAGGTCGCCGCGAGTTCGCCTTTGCCCTCCCACGCCATCGGATCGACTTTCTCGGGGATGCCGAGGATCTCGGCGGCGGGCGTATAGCCACGGAGGTGGCACGCGCCGCGGTTCGATGTGGCGTAGCCGATGGCCATGCCCTTGACCGTGCGCGGGTCGTAGGCGGGGATAGCCTGGCCCTTGACGGTCATCGAAATGTCGGCATCGCCGAACGCCTCAGCGGCGCGGCGGCCGCCCTCGGCGAGTGAGTCCGCAAGGTCGTTTTCGCGGTGGGCGATCTCCTCGATCATGTCGATCATCCGGTCAGCGTCGCCCCAATCGATGCCCTCATCGATGAGACCCTCGTCGGTGGCCTCCATCGCCATCGAGAGGGTGTTGCCCGCCTCGATGGTGTCAACCGCCATGTCGTTACACCGGTCGATCATGACGGCGACCTTGTCGCGGTCATCCGTCATCGAGTTCGGGCCGAGCGCCCACGCTGACTCGTACTCATAGGACTCCATTCGGACGTTCATGTCCTGGCCCTTGTGGTGGACGTTGACCTCGACCTCCTTCTTGCAGGCAACCGGGCAGGAGTGACACGTCGGCTCATCGACGAGGATGTTCTCCCGGACGTTCTCGCCGCTGACGTGCTCGGAGTCGATGTTCGGCTCGTCCGGGTTGAGCTCGGCCTCGCTAGCGGTACTCGTGTACTGTGAGTTCATCGTCGGGAGGCCGTCCATCTCCTCGGAGATGTTCATGAGGACGTTCGTCCCGTAAACCGACAGGCCGCCCTCGTTCGGGCCGGTGACGTCCGACTCGCGGATCAGGGTCATTGCCTGCTTGTGGCCCTCCTGGAAGGTTTCGGGGTCGGCCGGTTTCGGCATCTTCGTCGTCGACTTGATGACGACCGCTTTGAGGTTCTTCGACCCCATGACGGCTCCCGTGCCGCCGCGACCGCTCGCGCGGTCGTCCTCGTTCATGATGCACGCGAACCGGACCTGGTTCTCGCCAGCGGGACCCGTCGTCATGATCGAGAGGTTCTTCCCGTACTCGCCGTCGACCTCCTCCTCGATGGTGTCGCGCGTCTCGTGGACGCCCTTGCCCCAGAGATGGGAGGCGTCGCGGAGCTCGACCTCGCCGTCCTCCACGTAGGCGTAGACCGGCTCGTCGGCCTGGCCGTCGAACAGCAGGCCGTCGAAGCCGGCCCATTTCAACCGGGCGCCGGACCAGCCGCCGTGGTGGGAGTCGGTGACCGTGTTGGTGAGCGGGGATTTCGTACACACCGCGATCCGCCCACTCATGGTCACTTGGGTCCCCGTCAGCGGGCCGTTCATGAAGGCCAGCAGGTTGTCCGGCCCGAGCGGGTCGACGTCGGGACCCTGGTCGAAGACGTACTTGACACCGAGCCCCCGCGCCCCGATGTATTTCTTGGCATCCTCCTCGTCGATGCCCTCGTACGATACTGTCCCCGAGCTCAGGTCGACCCGGGCTACGTGGTCTTGGAAGCCGCCGAGTTCAGTCATGAGATAACGTGTTCTAGTGGGGAGGGTTACCACATAAATCATGACGGTTTTGTAACTGTCGTTGGTTACGACGACCTAACCCGTAACCAGTTGCCTCTGGGCAACCTTTCTTAACCCCACCGACCGATTTTTCCATCATGCTGCATGCCGAAGGGGATCTGCTGTCAATCGATCTGACCGATCGTTCGGCCACCGGAGAACCGATCGACGACGTTCTCCAGTCCTATATCGGCGGTCGGGGTGTCGCCACCAAACTCGCACACGACCGCATCCCGTTCGATGTCGAACCGTTCGGTCCGGAGAACCGCCTCTACTTCTCGACTGGCCCGCTCCAAATGTCGGTTATGAGTTTCACCGGACGGATGAACGCGACCGCCGTCTCCCCGCTCACCACGGGGATCGCCTCGACCAACGCGGGCGGGTTCATGTCGCGCAATTTCGCCGATACGGGCTATTCCGCGGTCGAGCTCACCGGGCAAAGCGACGAGCTGATCGCGGTTCACGTCCGCGATGACGGTGTCGAGTTCGAGCCCGTTCCCTCCCTCGCCGGCGAACGGATCTCGGCGGTCTCGGAATACATGGCCGACGAACACGACCTCGGCGCCGACAACGTCGCCGCCATCGGGCCCGCGGGCGAGAACCAGGTGCGGTTTTCCTCGATCATGACGACCGAGAGCCGGGCCTTCGGCCGGGGGGGTCTCGGTGCCGTCCTGGGGTCAAAGAACGTGAAGGCGATCACCTTCGCCGGCGATTCGCGGCCCGAGATCGAGATCGCGGACGTCGCGATGGAGATCCACCGGTCGGCCTCGACGAGCGACCATATCATGAAGCGCCAGGGGACGACCAGCGTGACCGACCTCTCGAACGAGATGGGCACGTTCCCGACGCGGTATTTCGAGGACGTCTCCTTCGCGGGGTACGAATCGATCAACGGCGACGTCGTCGAGTCGAAGAAATACAAGAAGGGGACCTGCTCGGCCTGCGCGTTCGCGTGCAAGCTTCCGACGAAGGACGAGGCCGCGGGGGTGGAAACCGAAGGGCCGGAGTTCGAGACCCTGATGGCCTTCGGCGGGAATTGCGAGGTCGACGATATCGTGTCGATCATGCAGTCAAACGAGCTCTGTGACGAACTCGGCATGGACACCATCAGCTGTGGGAACGCCGTCGCGGCCTACCTCAAGGCCAACGACGAGTTCGGGAACTCGGCACTGGTTCACGAGATGGTCGAGAAGATCGCCCATCGCGAAGGTGACGGCGACCTTCTCGCCGAGGGGATCCATCGCTTCGCGGACGAACTCGGAGTCGAAGACTGGACGGTCAAGGGGATGACCTTCTCGGCCCACGACGGGCGAACGCTCAACGGCCAAGGTCTCTCCTTCGCGACGGCCAACCGCGGAGCCGACCACATGTACTCCACCTTCTATGCGTGGGAGTACCCGCTCGTTAGTCGTGACGACGCCTTCCCGCCGGGGGGGCTCGAGGGGAAGGCGGGCAGCATCGTGGAACAAGAGAGCCGTCGGGCGATCGAGGACAGTGGCGTGCTCTGTCGGTTCTCGCGCGGTGAACAGTCGGTCGAGCGACTGGAGGCCTTGTTCGACGCGAGCTACGACGACCTCATCGAGGTGGGCGAGCGGATCGTCACCCTCGAACGCCACTTCAACAACCAGCGCGGCTTCGACCGATCGGACGACACCCTCCCCTACGACCTTCCGGGGTTCCAGGACGCCCTCGACGAATACTACCAGGCCCACGGCTGGAACGACGACGGGACCGTCCCCGACGATAACGTCGCCTAATCCACCCAGTCAGGTATTCTCCTCGACAAAGGCCACGAGCGATTCGGCGTCTTGATAGCCGTCATCCAGACGACCGACGACCTCGCCATCGACGAACAGGAGAAGGGTGGGGACGCTCCGGATCGTGAACCGACCCGAGAGTTCGAGGTCGTCACCGGCATTGATCATCGCGACCGTCGCGTCCGTCGCTTTCGCGACGAGCCCGAGCACGGGTTCCATCCGCTGACAAATGCCGCAGCCCGAAGTGTAGAACTCGACCAAAACGACCGGATCCGCCTCCACGAGCGTCTCGAATTCCTCACCGTTGGCTAACCGGATCGGCCGTTTCGACGTTGCATCCGCCGTGTCCATGATTATCCTCCGTGCTGCGGCTATTTAGCCCCGGTGGGGCTACTCCCGCGCCTCGATCGGGACGTATTCCTCATCCATCGGCCCGACGTATTTCGCCCGCGGCCGGATCAACCGGTTGTCCTCCTGATATTCCAGGATGTGGCCGAGCCAGCCCCCCACCCGGCTCATCGCGAAGATCGGGGTATACAGGTCGATGGGGATCCCGAGTTGGTAGTACACGGTCCCCGAGTAGAAGTCGACGTTCGGGGCGATCCCCTTTGACGGGAGTTCCATCTCCTCCGTGAGGTATCGCTCGATCGTCGTGGTATAGTCGTACCACTTCGTGACGCCCGTCGCGTCGGCGAGTTTTTGACTACGGTCCTGAAGAATCACGGCCCGTGGGTCCTTGACGTTGTAGACCCGGTGGCCCCAGCCAGGGATGCGTTCGCCCTGTTCGACCATTGTTTCGACCCACTCGATGGGCGACTGCTCGCTCGCGTCGAGCTCCATCAGTGCGTGCATTACGTCCTGGTTCGCCCCGCCGTGCCAAGGGCCCGCGAGCGCCCCGATCCCGCCCGGAATCGCGTTGTACACGTCGGCATACGTGCTCACGATGACCAGCGTCGTGAAGGTCGAGGCGTTGAGCCCGTGATCCGCGTGGAGGGTGAGCGCCATGTCGAACGTCTCCCCCGCCACCTCGTCCTGGACCTCGCCGGTGAGCATATAGAGGAAGTTGGCCGCGTGTGAGAGGTTGGGATCTGGTTCGATCGGCTGTTTCCCGTTGCGGATCCGGTCGTAGGCGGCGACGATGGTCGGGAGTTTGGCGGTGATCCGACGGCCCTTTCGCTGGGTTGCGTCGAGGTCCTCGGGATCGGCGTCCGGCTCCGGATCGGCCGCCGAGAGCATCGAGGTTGCGGTCCGAAGCGCGGCCATCGGCGCTTCGTCGGCGTCGGCGAGTTCGGTCAGGAGGTCGATGACGCCGTCGGCGATCCCCCGCTCGGCTGCCATCGCTTCGGCGAATGTCTCGAGTTCGTCACTGGTGGGGAGCCGGCCGTTCCAGAGGAGATAACAGACTTCCTCGAAGCTCGCCTCCTGGGCGAGGTCCTCGATGGCGAAGCCGCGATAGATCAGCCGTCCGGCGTCACCGTCGATAAAGCTGAGCTCGGATTCATCGACGACGACCCCCTCGAGGCCACGGTGGACGGTCGGTTCGGTCGCCTTTCGCAATAACTCGGACATACCTAGAGGGTCGACGCCATTCCGGCAAATACGGTGGCGTCGGTTCTCGAAACCTGGGAATCTCGCACTCAGCCGCCTTGCACGGGGACCTTCGAGAGGGTGACGTCCTCCTCGGTCACGGTGGGAGATTCGCCGTAGGCGGTCCCGATCACTTCGACGGTCCGCGGGGTCGAACCGGACGGGATGGACCATTGCGCCGCGGCCGTCCCTTGCTCGCCGGACGGGATTTGGCCGGTACTGCCCCCGCCCTGGACCGTCGTGCCGTCGCTGAGCGTCACTTCGCCCAATCGGAGTTCGTAGGGGACCTCACCGGTGTTTTCGACGGCCACGCTCATGGTGAACTGCCAGGTATCGCCGGCCGCGATGATCAATAGTTCCCGGACTGTTTCCGGCTGGGGCGTCCCCGGCAGGAGTTCGTCACCAACCCCAACCCGTCTGGTGGGAGTCGCCGTCATCCCGTCATCGGACCGTCCATCCTCGCCGAACAAGCGACGCTCGATCAGCCCGAGGAAGGTCAATCCCTCGACCAGAATGGGGATGCCGATCCCGAGTCCGATGAGCAGTCGGACCAAGGTGCGACGTTTCACGGGAGGCTCGAGACCGCTAGACGGGGAAGACGGGACTCCCCGGGGCGAGGATCCCGTCGGCTAACATCCCCCAAAGGGGGAGGAAGTAGGTCAACGCGACGAGCAGGATGGCGATCACGGTCCACACCTTGAGGTTGTCCAGGATGAGCGGTCCGTTCTCCGCCCCGGACAACGGGGTTGGGATGTGGCCATCGACCGCGAGCGTGCCGCCGCGTGCACTGAGCCATGTCGCGCCGACAACGATGAGAAACAGGAGGAGCGAGATGAACAGGAGGGTACCCCCGATCGCGATCTGGAACTGCATCTCGGCGATGGTCCCGATGATCGGCGTGAAGAGGGCCGCGCCGGTGTCCTGATAGAGCGGTTCGGCCGTCCGCCGGGGGAGCCCCGCCAGGCCGCCTCGATGCATCGCGTTCGACATGAGGGTCATGCCGATAAACCAGAGGTATGGTTGGACCAGGGCGAGGCCCCGGAAGCGCAGCCGTTTCCCGGTGATCTGCGGGAACAGCCAATAGGTGACGGCCATCGCCGTCAACGCGAACGCCGTCCCGACGGTCAGGTGGAAGTGGCCGGGGACCCAGATGGTGTTGTGAATGAGATAGTTGAGATTCATCCCCGCGTTGACCATCCCCGAGAATCCGCCGGCGGCGAACATCAAGCCTGCCAGCGAGATGCCGACGAATGCCGGGTCATCCCACGGGAGTGACCGGAGCCAGTTCAGCCGACCCTCGCCGCCCCGTTGACGGGCCCCGTGTTCCATGCTGGCGACGACGGTGAAGGCGGTCAGCAGGCTCGGGAGGAGCAGGAACATCGTATTCGTCATGGCGATGAACTTGAATCCCTCCGGGATCCCCGGGTCGACGTATTGGTGGTGGAAGCCGGTCGGTGTGGATAGGAGAAGGAAGAGGACGAACACCACCCGGGCCAGGGGATCGGAGAGGAGACGACCCCCGGACAGTTTCGGCAAGACGGTGTACCAGATGACATAGGCCGGGAGCAGCCAGAAATACACGACCGGGTGGCCGAAGTACCAGAATAGGGTTCGGGTAAGGAGTGGGTCGACCGTCTGGATCAGCCCCAGCGACCAGGGGATGAGGAAGGCGAGAACCTCGACGGCGACGCCGATCGAGGAGAGATACCACATCAGGAACGTCATCAGGACCATAAAGGTCTGCAAGGGGATGCGCTCGCCCTGGTTCTCCTTCCGCCACCCCCAGTAGGCTTGGAAGTAGTTGTAGCCGGCGATCCACGAGCCGACGATGATGAACACGGCACCGATGTAGAAGATCGGGTGGGCCTGTAGCGGCGCATAGAACGTGAAGAGGACGTCAGCACTTATCCCCGAGTTGGGGACGAGGCCGGCAAGGATCGCGACCGTCGCCATGATCGTCCCCAGGAGCATAGTACTGAACCACGTGAGGGCGACCCCGTAGGAGAGGTTCCGGTCGAGGCTTCGCGTGACCGCCCACGTGAACAAGCCGGCGATGAAAAACGTCGTGAAGACGAGGACGAGCAGGACGCCGTGGCCGGTCAAGACCGTGTAGTAGTCTGTCGAGCTGACGAACCCTCGGAAGACGCCAGTCCGATGGAGGGACTGGATCAACCCGAACAGCCCACCGATGCCGAGCGCGACGAACGCGACGGCGAACGACCATCGGACGATTCTCGCTTCCTTCGGGTAGTCTTCGACGAACGTCATTGTGAGCCTCCATCGAATTCAGCCTGGGGGACGATCTCGACCCGACCCTCCATGGAGTGGTGGCCGGCACCGCAGTATTCGTGACAGACGATTCCGTACGTCGCGGGTTCATCGAAGTCGACCGTGATCGTGGCGATCTGGCCGGGGATGGCCATGACGTTGATGTTGGTCCCGGAGACCTCGAAGCCGTGAATGACATCGACGCTGGTGATGTGGAAGGTCACGCGGCTATTGGCCGGGAGGCGGATCGGCTGGCTCGTGCCGGGGTCGAACAGGAACTGCTGGGCGACGACGTAGACTTCGTATTCGTTCTGTCCGGTCTGATAGACCCCCGGATCGCGGAAGGCATCGGAGGTAGCGGGATTCGCTGGATCGTCGATCGTCCCCCCAGCGTCGTCCACCATCTTGATCCCGATGCCAACAGCACCGTAGGTGACGGTCCCGATGAACCCCAGGATCAATACGATCGAGACGAGGACCCAAACGGATTCGAAGCGGTGTATTTCCATGCGTGATTCCCTCCTAGCCGATCACCGTCGGGCCCCGCCCGAGGAACTCGATGAAGTACACGAAGATCCACATGATCACGAGGATCGCGAAGTAGATCGCGATCAGCGAGGCGGTCCCGATCGGGTCGAACTCGTCGTGGCCGATCTCGCGCGTCGGCTCGAATGGTTCCGCCTCGGTGAGCTCCTCCGGTTCGCCGGCCGGCCGGCGTAACGACGTGATCGACTCACCCGCCAACACGCCGAAGGCCGCGACCGCCGAGAAGCCCACCATGAGAAGCATCAAGGTGAATCCGGCGATACCGCCCGGGGGCTCGAACCCCGGTTCCTCGTCCCCGGGCGGGGCGACCTGGACAGTAGGGATGTCGTCGCCGACCGCGATGCCAGCCTTCATCCCGAGGGCGAGATGGGGGACGCAGTAGTAGGTGTTGATGCCCGTCGCGTCGAACGTGTGCTCGAAGTGGACGCCGGGTTCGGCGATGGGGGCGCCGCTGTCCATGCCGGCCGGACCGGATTCGGAAACGACGTTATGGCCGCCACCCTCGCCCGTCCATTCGAAGATGACGGTAGTCCCGGGGTCGATCCAGAGGGCCGGGGGATCGAAGGCGAAGAATCCCCCGTTGCCTTCGGATCCGACCAGGACGGTAACCTCCGATTCGCCACGACGATCGACGGTCGTCCCATCGTAATTATCCACCTCGCCACCGCGGGCCTGGGCGGTGAACCAGTTCCCCCAGTCCGGTTCGACGGCCGGGGCCGCCGTCTCCTGGCCGGATGCTGTCCCGCTGACCGCCAGGCCAACCCCGGCCCCTCCGATCGTTTTCAGAATGGTTCGACGGGTTGGCAACGAATCCGATCGACTCATGGGAGGTAACGATCTGAAAGGGCAATCCGTCGCCCGAGATAAATACGTTCTGACACCGTCGTCTCGTTGCAGCCTGTCGCTCGGAGCACAGGCGTGGGTGCACCCCGGCCACGCCATGCGATCGTGACGGGTCGTCGCATATAGTCGACTGGCTATGCAGATGGTCATAAGGAGGGGGTCGCGTTCTCAAGTGGTGGGAGAAACCCAACAGTTTATTTACTGGGTCAGGGGAAATTTCGTTGTATGGCAACCGTATCGCCCTGGCAAATCGCGATCCTCACCCTTCTGGCGCTGGTTCCGGTCGCGCTCTTCATGACCGGTCGATCGGAACCGCGGGTCGTCCTCTCGGCTGGCTGCGTCCTGCTCATCGCCGGGAGCCTCTATGTCATGTTCTCGGGCAGTGAAGCCGCGGCGACCACAGCTACATAGTCGATGGTCGAACCGGGGTCAGCCGGCGCCGGAATCGTCGTCTTCCTCGTCATCGGACTGCTCGGCGGTGCGCACTGTCTGGGGATGTGCGGCCCGCTGGTCACGATGTACGCCGACCGGATGGCCGGTCGATCCAATACCATCTCGTGGTTCGAACTCAAGCAGCACGCCCTGTTCAATAGCGGTCGGACCGTGAGTTATGCAGCCATCGGCGCCGCGCTCGGATTGGTCGGAAACCTGCTCTTCGAGACCGCCAATGTCGTCTCGCTCGGGGGAGCCGTCCGGGCGGTGACCGGCGTGGTCGTCGGGCTCGCGATCGGGATTGCGGGAGTCGGATACGTCCTCGGCGGGCCGTCCATCTTTGCGCGGGTCGAAGGGCTCGGCGCCTCGGTCGGCGTCATCGACGCCTTGTCCGCGCGCGTGGATACGTGGGTCAATGGACCGCGGATCGTTGGGCTCGGCGCCATCCACGGGCTGCTCCCCTGCCCAATCCTCTACCCGGCCTATCTGTACGCGCTCGCCCGCGGAAATCCACTCGAGGGTGGTCTGGCGTTGGGGGTACTCGGTCTCGGGACCTTCCCGACCCTCTTCCTCTACGGAACCGCGTTCGGCAGTTTGGCTCCACGGAGTCGCGCGGCCGTCCACCGGGTGCTCGGCGTGGCGTTCATCATCCTCGGCTACCTTCCGCTCTCCATGGGCCTCCGGGCGATCGGTATCGAGCTCCCCCGGTTGGTCTCGATTCCCATCTTCCAACCACTCTAATGGCGACGTGCACACTCTGCGACCTACCGACGCCCGACCCACCGATAACTGGCAAGGCCGTCGAGGGGGCGTTCTGTTGTCGAGGGTGTCTCGAGGTTCAGCGACGGCTGGGTGACGCCGACGTCGATGATGCCGGTGAGGCTCGAGCGGTGCTCGAAACCGCGGCATCCACCGAGAACGAGTCGGGTGAGACGACGTTTTTGACCGTAGACGGCATGCACTGTGCGACCTGTGAAGTCTTCCTCGAGTCGGTCGCGCTCGACCACGAGGGGATCCAGGCTGCAGAGGCCAGCTACCCGTCAGGGACGGTCAAGGTGACGTATGATCCCGGGCGCGTCGATGATTCGACCCTTCCCGACCTCTTGACCCGGGCGGGGTATACGGCCCGGCCGGTGGATGCCGAGGGCCGCGAAACGATCGAATCCGTTGGCCGGCTGGTGATCGGTGGGTTCTTCGCCATGATGACGATGCTCTGGTATGTCCTCTTCCTCTATCCGGCATATCTCGGGGCCGACCCGGCTTCGCTGCTGCTGGACGTTTCCGGTGACGCCGGGACCTACCTGATCGGATATATTTGGGTGATGTCGACCGTCGTCCTCGGCTATACAGGATACCCGATCCTGCGCGGCGCCTACGTGAGTCTCAGGGCTGGCCAACCGAACATGGACCTCCTAGTGACTCTCGCCGCGGTGACGGCCTATGGGTATAGCTCAGCCGTGGTTCTGGTCGGTGGCACCGAGGTCTATTTCGACATCGCCGTGGTGGTCGTAATGGCCGTCTCGATCGGAAACCATTACGAAACGCGGGTCAAGTCGCGGGCAACCGGCCGATTGGCGGCGTTGACCGAGGAACGGGTCGATTCGGCCCGTCGCCGTTCGAATGGGGAGATCGAAACAGTCCCGATCGAGAACGTACAACCCGGAGACGAACTGGTCGTCAGACCCGGTGAACGGGTCCCGATCGACGGGTCGATCATCGAGGGGACGGCGGCGATGGACGAGTCACTGATCACCGGTGAGTCGATTCCCGTCGAACGATCACCCGGCGACATCGTTGCCGGTGGGACGATGGTAACGGACGGCGCGGTGGTAATCGAGGTCACCGAGGAGGCGACCAGCACGATCGATCGCCTGGTTTCGCTCCTCTGGGAGATCAAGAGTACCACCCCCGGCGCCCAGCGGCTCGCCGATCGGTTGGCCGCGATTTTCGTTCCGCTCGTCATCGTCATCGCGACCCTCGCCATGGGTTGGGCGGTCCTCAGCGGGACCGCACTGACCACCGCAATCCTCACAGGACTCGCAGTTTTGGTCGTCTCCTGTCCCTGTGCGCTAGGGCTAGCCACGCCGCTCGCCGTCGCCTCCAGTGTGAATCACGCCCTCAAGGAAGGAATCGTCATCACGGACGGTTCGGTCTTCGAGCGTGCCACGGAGACCGATGTGGTCGCCTTCGACAAGACCGGGACCCTGACGACCGGCCAAATGGGTGTCAAGGCGGTCGTCACCGACGATGATATCGATGAGACGGAACTCCTTCGGCGGGCAGCCGCCGTCGAACAGTTCTCTGAGCATCCCATCGGACAGGCGATCGCTGAAGCGACGACCGCTGGGTCGGATGGGTCCGCGTTCGAGCGACTCCCGGGTCGGGGAGTAAGGGGGCGGTTCGAAGGACAGGAGGTCCTCGTCGGCAACCGAACGCTGTTCGAAGAACGGGGGTGGACCATCGCCGAGGGGCTGGATCATCGAGCAGCCACGGCCGAGGAAGGTGGGACCGTCCCGAGTTTCGTCGGATGGGACGAGCGGGCCCGGGGGATGGTCATCGTCGGTGACGAACCACGGCCGGGCTGGGAGCAGGTGGTCGACGAACTCGCCGCCGATCGGAGCGTCGTGGTCGTATCGGGTGACACCAACGAGGCGGCCGATCGATACCGGACCCATCCCGGGATCGAAGCGGTCTTTGCCGGCGTTCCACCCGAGGGCAAAACCGCCGTGATCGAACGGCTCCGGAACCGGGGCACGGTCGCCATGGTGGGCGACGGGATGAACGACGCGCCCGCGCTCGCGGTCGCGGACGTCGGAATCGCCTTAGAAAGCGGGACTGCCCTCGCTGCCGAGGCGGCGGATGCGGTCATCACGTCGGATTCGCTCGAGGCGGTCCCGCGGGTATTCACGCTGACACGGGCCGCCAGAGGCCGGATAAGGCAGAACCTCGGCTGGGCGTTTCTGTACAACGCGATCGCGATCCCGCTCGCCGCGATCGGGATGATCAATCCCTTGTTCGCGGCGATCGCGATGGCACTAAGCAGCCTGGTCGTGGTCGGGAACTCGAGCCGATCGCTCTCGCGATAACCCATTGGTTACCGAAATTTCGGGGATCCCAGCGTTTATATGCCTACGAAAAGTTAGTAGGTTACAGAAGGTGATCCAATAGTGGCAGCGAACGAGTACGACGTGATCGTCGTCGGCGGTGGCCCCGCGGGATTGACGACGGCCCTTTACACCACCCGCCTCGGACACGATACGGCCGTCATCAACCGGGGGGGCGGCCGGGCGGCGATGATGATGGACACCCACAACGTTATCGGCGTCCCCGAAACCGTCTCCGGCAAAGAATTCCTCGAGACGGCGGTCGACCAGCTCGAGGAGTACGGGACGGACTATCACCGGGATTTCGTCACGGCGATCGAGACATCCAACGATCGGCGTCGGTTCCGCCTCGAGACGAACAGCGACGAGTGGTTTGCCGACCGGGTTGTCCTCGCGACTGGGTTCTCCGACGAGCGACCTGACCCCCCGCTCCCCCGAACGGGGAAGGGGCTCCATTATTGTCTCCACTGTGATGCCTACATGTTCATCGACGAGTCGGTGTACGTGATGGGCCACGGCGAAAGCGCCGCCCACGTCGCGATGATCATGCTCAACTTCACCGACGAGGTGGACGTCCTGCTCGATGGCGACGAGCCGACTTGGAGTGATGACACCGATCGCCAGGTTCGCGCCCATCCCGTGGACATCATCGAAGCCGAGATTACGGGGGTCGTAAACGGCGAGGACGGATGGCTCGAGGCCCTCGAGTTCGCCGATGATACGCGACGAGCCTACCGGGGCGGGTTCGCCATGTATGGCTCGACCTACAACAACGACCTCGCCCGCGAGCTGGGCTGTGAGATCAACGAAGACGGGACGGTGACCGTCGATGACCACGGTCGGACATCGGTCGATGGGGTGTACGCCGTCGGCGATCTCACACCCGGCCACAACCAGATCCCCGTTGCGATGGGTGAGGGCGCGAAGGCGGGCATCTCGATCAACTACGACCTACGGCGGTTCCCGCTCTCGCTCGAAGAACTCGAATCGACCGAATCCATCGCGGCTCCGGCCATCTCGACGGAGCTGCGAGATCACGCACGACAACGTCGTGCCGGCGTCGAGGGCGACTAACCCTTATCGGCTTCCTCTACCGAAGACGGCCGTCCGTGGCGAGCTGCTCGAAATCCCGCCCGGGAGCTCGGTTACGCAATGTCGACAGAATCGATACTCGGGAACGTTTTCGGCCCCACAGTCGGGACAGAGGACGGCTCCCCCGGCCGATGTGATTTCGAGTTCTGAATCGGTCGCGGCGAACGGTCCTGTCCCCCGCCAGTAGGATACTACGAGGGTGAGGACCTGCAGGGCGATCAGCGCGAGCATGGCGCCGAAGAACCATGGCTCACCGAGCATACGTAGTTGAGATAACGGACAGATGACCCTTAACGGTTGGGCAAACCAGCTGACGCCGTGCCGGTAGTCACATAATTGATCGGTCGTCGCCGGTCTGGACCTCCTCGTTGATGAGCGCCACCAGATTCTCGTATGGGATGAACGCGATGAGCTCCTCGGCCTCGGTGTAGAGTTCGACGCCCCGGTCGGTTTCCGTATAGCTCGTACATTCGATGTCGCCATCGGGGAGAATCGCCCGGAACATACATGGCAACCTCCGTCCGGAACGGGCTTCAATCCCACCGGTTGCGCTTCCGCGTGAAAACCCAATTCTAAGTTTTTAAATCCTTTGATTAGTGTTATATCGACGAGTATTATGTGTTATCTCAACGAGATGTGAGAAAAAATTTTTCCCGAAGGATTCGAATAGTGACTACTAGGAGGTGCCGGACAATGCCGGTCGATGAACTCCTCGAATCCGTTTCCCGATACGACTTGGTCCTCGCCGTGATTCCGACTGCCTTCCTCACAGCCATTCTGGTGGCGAACCTCCTCTCGATCTCCACCGAAACGACCCTCCTCGCCGGCGCCATGGTGGGGGCGCTCGCCCTCCTCGATGCGCTCTTCATCAACCCGCCCGGCCACCCCGGAAATCCCTCCTAGTCGGCCTCAGGCCCAGTCGTCAGCTGCCCTGTCGAGCGGCTCCGCCACGACACCGTCCTGCGTCGCGATCGGCCGAGCGTGGGCCGTGCACACCTCGCGGTCCTCGTCCCACGGGATGTGGAGGCGGACCGCTGCCGGTCGGTCACACCCCGACTCGGCACACTCGGCCATGATCGGTGATACCGGCGGGAGGCAATAGGACCTATCGATCCCAACTACGCCGGGCGCTGGGGGACGTGTGTGAGGAGTTGGGCCACGTCGCGGATATTCCGCGTCTCGATGAGGAGTTCCGCCGCCTCGCGGATGGTGAAATCTGCCTCGATGTCCGTCCCGTAACACCGGGAGTAAAGCTCGAGCCAGTCGTTCATCGCGCCCTCCAATCGGGCGAAGTCGTCCGGCGGGATCACGACCAGCCCGTTGGTTCGGGCCTCGACGTAGGTCCAGACTGCTGGGCCGAGACCCTCCCGAAGATACGCCATCGCCCGGTCGTCGGCTGTCGGGGCCTCGGGCTGTTCGAACGCCTCGCGATCGCTCGCTGCCCGCTCGACCAACACGTCGATCCGATCCACTGCCTCCGAGGCGTCCATGGGTCAGCCTTGTTTGTACTCGACACCCTTGCCACCGCTCGGGTGCGTCCAGTGGGTGTCGGCCACGACCGCACACGTGCCACACTCCACACACGGCTGCGTGTCGAGGCTGACGACCTGTTCCTGGCCGCCATTGGTCTCGACCGTCTCCGCCCGGTAACACCCGCCGCCGTACTCCATCGAGCTGACGGGACAGGCCGTCACGGCCGCTCCGCTCGCGTCCCACGAGTTGTCGAGGACCTCGATGTGTGGCTCGCCGACGTCGTAGGTCAGGTCGCCGATACGGTCGCCGAGGCTCGGGGGTTCGACCGTGTTCTTGTCGACGATCCGGTCCCCGAGGACGTCGCCGATCACGGTGGGAAGGGTCACGTACGGCGTTCGCGAATCGGGCGCCATCCCCACGAGATATGGCGAGTTGAAGAAGCGGGCGATGCCGTCGCCAAGGACGCGAACCCCCAGCCGGCCGATCGGCGATTTGAGGACGCTGTCGAGGACACCAGTGATGGCGTCGTTCTCGCCGAGGGTGCTCGCCACGCGATACCGGGGTGGCCGGAGCTTCTGCATGACCCCCTCGTCCTGAAGCTTCCGGGTATACAGCTCGCCGGCCCGCCCGGGATTGCCCCGGGACTTCGCCTCGACGTAGGCTTCGGCGGCGAGCGCACCGGCGGTCACGGCGTGGTTCATGCCCTTGATGATCGGGCCCTGGGCCTGCATTTGGCCGCCGGCGTCCCCCACCAGCACCAACCGGTCGCGGTGGGGCGAGGGGTGGGCCACCTTCTTCGAGTCCGGGACGAGCTTCGCGCTGTACTCGAGTTCGTTGTACTCGTCGCCGAGCCACTGGGCCAGAAGCGGGTGGGTGAGGAGCTTGTCGAGCAGCTCGTGGACCTCGAGACGGCTCTCGACGATCGAGTCGAGGTGGAAGACGTTCCCGATCGAGAGGGATTCCTGGTTCGTATACAGAAAGCCCCCGCCCCGGACTCCGTCATAGAGGTCGCCGGAGAACAGGTGGATCTCCCCCTCGTCGTCCTGAATATCGAACCGCTCGTTGATCGTGTCGGGGTCCATCTCGACGACGGCTTTGACGCCCTGGAACCACTCTTCGGGTTCCTCCCAGTCCATCAACCCGGCGTCGCGGGCCAGTTCGGAGTTGACCCCGTCGGCGGCGACGATCAGGTCGGCCGTGATCGGTTCGAGCTCGTCGGTCGTGACGCCGACGATCTCACCGCCCTCTCGGAGGAGCCCGTTCGCGCGGACCTCCGTGAGCATGCCGCCGCCGGTCTCACGAGTCATCTCGTGGACGCGATCCTCGAGCCAGGCGTCCATCTTTCGACGCAGGACCGAGTCGGCCCACTCGGTGTCCTTGTGGTGGAGGCTCGACAGATCGAACGTCTTCACCTTGTTGCCGGCGATGTTGTGGATGTAGTTCTCGGTCGCCGGCCGCTCGGTCGCCTCCTCCCTGATGTCGGGGAAGAGGTCGTCGATCGTGTAGGGCGCGGACTGCTCCGCATAGATGACCCCGCCGGTGACGTTCTTGGAGCCGGCCTCGACGCCGCGTTCGAGGACGAGCGTTTCGACGTCGTTCCGGGCGAGCGTCGCGGCGGCAGCCGCCCCACCGGGCCCGCCGCCGACGACGATCGCCTCGTAGTGTTCGTGCTCAGTCATCGAGCGACCCTCCATCGGTCAGTGCCGCGATATCCAACTCGCCGGCCTCCAGCGATTCCGTGAGCTCCGGGAGGATCTCGAAGAGGTCGCCTTCGATGAAGAAATCACAGAAGTCCCGGATGTCGGCCTCCGGATCCGTGTTGATCGCGATGATCGTCTCGGCCTCGTCCATCCCGACCTTGTGCTGGATCGCCCCGGAGATGCCGGCAGCGATGTAGAGCGGCGGTTCGACCACCTGGCCGCTCTCGCCGATCTGGCGCTCCTCGGTGACATACTGCTCGACGTGGCCGCCGAACTGATACGAGGCGGTGATGACCCCGCGGGAGAGCCCGAGGTCGGCGTCCTCGAAGGCGTCGACGAGATCGAGCCCCAGTTCGATGCCCGTCGTGGGGTCGCCGCCGATCCCCCGGCCGAGCGCGACGATGACGTCGCGGCCGGTCAGGTCGACGCCGCCCTCGAGCGTGTCGAACTCCGTGACCTCGACGCTGAACCACTCGTCGTCGAGGGGCATGTCGTGTTCGACGACGATCCCTTCCCGCTCGAAGTCGGGCTCGGGCACGTCGAACGTGCCCGGGATGACCGAGGCGCCCTGCGGGTGGAACTCCCGGTCGGGTTTGTCGATGCAGAGGATCGTCGAGTACTCGAAACCGCTGAAGTCCGGGCGCTTCATGTGGAGGATCCGGTCGAACTCCTTTTTCGTCCCGGGTTCACCGGTCTTCGCGGGATTCGAGATCGTACACTTGGTGATGTAGAGGTCCGAACAGTCGCTCGCCAACCCGGAGTCGAGCTCGGCCTGGACCGTCGCCGAGAGGTCACGGCCGTTGTTGGTCGCGGGGAAGACGGTATAACGAGGTTCGTCGTAACCGTGCCAGGCGTAGGTCTGCTTGTCCTCCCGGCCGAAGGGGTGGCCCTCCCCCCGGCACATGTCGCAGAAGGCCTCGGTGTAGGGCTTGTGGAGAAACCGCTCGAGCCGATCGTCGTTGAGGTAGACCGCGACGTCTGCGCCGTAGGCGATCGCCTCCTCGGCGAGGTCGTCCATGTCATCGCCGATCAGGACGGCGACGACCTTCTCGTCCTCACCGTAGTCATCGTTGTAGGTGTCCATGAGCTCCCGGGCCTTCCCGAGCATCTCCTTGGACACGTCGATGAGCTCGCCCTGCTGGGTCTCACAATAGACCCACATGTCCCGGTAGTTGCCGTCCTCGAGGGCGCGGACGTGGCGCTTGTCCGCCGTCGGATGGTCGAGTTCGGGGTACTTCTCCTCTGGCGTCCGGGTGTCGCGCTCGCTCTCCTCGCCGGAGACGGAGTCGATCCGGTTCTGGATCTGCTTTTTGACGCTGTCGCGGTCCTTGCCGGCCTCCTCCTGATCGATGAGGGCCTGGAGTTCCTCGGGGTCGTTCATCCCCCGGATGGCGTTCGCGACATCCGCCACGCTCATCTCCTCGAGGTCGATCTCGCCGTCCTCCTCGGCGTCCTCGGAAAACTTCTCGATCCGGGACTCGATCAGCGTGACCGCGCCCTTCCGGTTGTCGCCGTCCTTTTCGGCCTCGAGGATCGCCTCCAGCGCCTCGAGGTCGTCGATGTCCTGAATGGCGGGGCCGAGTTCCTGGATGGTGTACTCACTGGGGTCGAGCGCCATCGTCAATCACCCGTCGCGCCGCTTGCGCCCGCATAGGGCTCCATGGCCTCGAAGACCTCGGCCATCCCCGCCTCGTCGGTCGGGTCGACCATGGTCGCCTCCCGCTCGGACGGGGCCTTCGGGATCGGATCGACCGACTCGACGATCGTCGGCGAGCCATCCAGGCCGATGAAATCGGGATCCAGGTTGAGGTCCTCGTGGTCCCAGACGGTGAGGT
>Ga0207797_1000125_pt1 | contig 53786 bp, 57 predicted proteins | sample PRCRCaboRojoPR_6_FD_187275 | JGI IMG/M metagenome (GOLD analysis project Ga0207797, IMG submission 187275) | Marine sediment microbial community from Cabo Rojo, Puerto Rico - PR CR 10% Liquid 1 (SPAdes) | ecosystem: Environmental > Aquatic > Marine > Coastal > Sediment | place: Cabo Rojo, Puerto...
CGCTCGGTGGCCAGTCGGGGAGAGAAGTACACCGACGCGATGTCGAGGGCGAACTCGTGGCCGTACTCGCGGTGGACCGTTTCTGTGCCATCCCCGGCGAGGACCTCCCAGTCGCGGACTCGTTCGACGCCTTTGACCTTCGAGGCGCGGTTCACGACCGTCTTCGCCCGGATATCAGAGGCCATGATGGCGTCCGCGATGTCGGCGGCACGGTCGGGGTCGTCCTCGTCGACGATGACGATGTCGCCCAGCCGCTCGTAACTCGGCTCGAATCCCAGCAGGTCAGCGGGCATCGTCTGGGTGTCCCGCTCCGGCGCGTCGAACTCCTCGACTGTGAAGGCCGCCGGGACCGCTTCGCGGTCGGCGACCGGGATGTAGATCCACTCGTCCCGGACCCCCACGTCGTGGGTTTCGGAGAGGAGCCCGGCTGCCGCGAGTTCCTGCCGGGCGTCCTCGCCTCGTTCGCGGGGGACGCGCACGCAGGGGACAGTCATATACTGGCGGTCGACGGTCACCGGCAAAAACTCTTGCAGTCCCGCCCGGGTCCAGTGACCCGGCGGCGCCGGTCACCAGACCCGAAACGCCTACCAGCACCTCGCTCCCAGCCCATCGTATGCTTACATTCGTGGGTCTCGGTCTCTGGGACGAGCGGTCCGTGACGGTGGCGGGGCGGGACGCCATCCGGGCTGCGGACCGGTGCTTCGCCGAGTTCTATACGAGTCGCTTGATGGGAACCTCGGTCGCCGACCTCGAACGGTTCCACGAGACAGAAATCGAGGTCAGGGACCGAGCCGGCGTGGAACAGACACCGGCGCCAATCCTCGAGGCCGCCGAGGCGGGGGACACCGTCTTCTTGACTGCCGGCGATCCCATGATTTCGACCACCCACGTCGACCTGCGACTTCGTGCGCACGAGCGAGACGTCGACACGCGCATCGTTCACGCCCCCACGGCTCAGGCCGCCGCGAGCAGCCTGACCGGGCTGCAGAATTACCGCTTCGGGAAGGCGACGACCCTGCCGTTCCCACGGTCCCATGGCGGCGAGGGCGTTCCCGACTCGGTACTCGCCACGATCGAGGGGAATCTCGAGCGGGACCTGCACACGCTGGTGTATCTCGACATCGCGGCCGGTGCCGAGACGTCCGCGGACGACACGGGGGTGTCGGACGAGGCATTCATGAGTGGGTCGACGGCGGCAGGGTTGCTCGCAAATGGGTGGCGCCCGGAGCCACTCGCGGTGGTGGTCGCCCGGGCGGGGAGTCCCGAACCGGTGGTTGTTGCCGACCGGTTGGAAAAGCACGCCGAGCGGGACTTCGGTGGCCCGCTTCACCTCCTGATCGTCCCTGCCGAGTTGCACCACATGGAAGCCGAGGCGCTCGGGCGACTCGCCGGCGCGCCGGACTCACTGCTGCCGGACTAACGCTCACTGCTGCCAGGATGAAGGTCCATGTCCATGCGCTCGCGAGGGCCCCGGTAGGTCGCCCACGCAGCTCCCCAGGCGGCGAGGGTGCCAAACGGGAGAGCGACGAGTCCCGGTCTGGTTGCGATGCCGAGCCCGTAGAAGAGGATCATGAGGCCAGACAGCCAAAGCAGCGAGGCCGAGAGGACGCGACCGTCTGGCCGTAGGAACGCGGCCAGGAGCCCACCCAGGTAGAGTGCCAGGCCGACGGGCCAGGTGGTGGCGAGCGTCCGCGAGGCGACGGCGAATCGTGCCTGCCAGAGAAACTCCGGCATCGTGACGATCCGCGGCCCGGGATCGACCCAGAGCACGCTGCACAGGACGTACCACCCGCCGTCCCAGGTGACGAGGACCCACGGTGCAAAAAGCGGGAGTGACAGGAGGCCAAGCCACCGCCAGTCGCCGGTTTTCATCTGCGGGCGACGATGCGGAGGACGTCTTCGTCCGCCAGCACGTGGTCGCGTCCGACCTGCTGCTCGTCGTGTTTTGCGCTCGAGCCCGTGACCCGGGCGAATCGGAAGCGCTCGTCGAAGGTCCCGCCGAGCTTGTGGAGCGCGTCGTCCACGGACTCGCCCCGCCGGAGGATCAGCGGTTCCTCGTAATCCACGCCGCGGCCGGGTTTGTCCATGTAAATCCGGATCAACTCGAGTTCCTCCCAGAGTCGCCGCTTGAGTGCGTCGAGTCCCCGTTCCTCGGAGGCACTGATGAATACCGCTTCGCCTGGTTCGACGCCGACCTCCGCGAGGTCAGATTCGACGGTCTCGACGTAGGAGCCGTCGACCAGATCTACCTTGTTCACGACCACCATCGAGGGGAGATACACGCGGTTGTCCATCACGCCGTCGACGAGTTCGTCGATGTCGGGGTCACCCCTGATGGTCACGTTCGCGTTGACGAACCCCCGTTCGCGGAGCACCTCCTTTATCGTCCGCTCGTCGAGGGAGAGGTCTCCAGAGGCGTTGATGTCGATCCCTCCTTTGCCCTTTTTCGTGACCCGGATGCTCGGCGGGTCGGTGTCGAGTCGGATCTTGTTGTCGTAGAGTTCCCGGGAGAGCCGCTGGTACTGGTCGATCTCGAAGGCCGAGAGCAGGAATACGATGAGGTCGGCCGTTCGGACCACCGAGAGGACCTCTCGACCGCCCCCACGGCCGCCAGCCGCGCCGGCAACGAGCCCCGGGACGTCGAGCAGTTGGATGTCCGCCCCCCGGAATTCGAGCATGCCCGGGTTCACGTCCAGCGTGGTGAACTCGTAATCGCCGACCTCGCTGTCGGCGTTGGTGAGGGCATTGATAAGTGTGGACTTCCCGACGCTGGGGAATCCGACCAGGGCCACGGTGGCGTCGCCGGTTTGCTCGACGGCGTATCCTCCGCCACCACCGCTCCCGGCCTGTTGTTGGGTTTCGAGTTTCTCCTTTTTCTGGGCCAGCTTGGCCTTGAGCCGACCGATGTGCTCCTCGGTCGACTTGTTGTACGGAGTCTCGGCGATCTCCTTCTCGATCGCCTCGATTTCCTCCTCGAGACCCATCACCCGCGGGTAGACCGCTGTCGCCGAAAAGCCTGTCCAATCACGGCCGCGGTGCTGGCGGCATTTCGACACGTTAATGCATCCACGTAGGGGACGTTTCGCCGATGACGGACCCCTCCAGTCTGCGTGACAGCACGCAGATCGTGCTCCCCCGAAGCGCCCTCGAAGGGGTCCGTGAGGAGCTAGAAGACCAGTATACGGTTACCGTCTTCGAGCACGAGGATGCTCTCAGGATCATCGGCTCCCCCGTGGTGATCAAAGAGGTCACCCGGTTCCTCGGCCGCCAGGGTGTCAACGTCCCCTAAACTACGTCATGGCGCCGTTCGGACTACCGCCCCGGTCGAGACTGCCGGGCGGAGACGAGCGTGGCCATTCATGGAAATATCTGGATGGCGAGTCGTGCAGTCAATTCGAGCGGGCGAGGGGGGCCCGAGTCTCCGTTGCCCAAAGGGTTTTTAGGTAGTTCTGGGTAGATGGTAGCGTATGCCTTCCGACAAGCGAGTCACGGACCGACGATCCTACTTGAAATACGCCGGCGCGGCGACGTTAACGGCCCTCGCGGGCTGTTCGGGCGGTGGCGGCGGCGACGGTGGCGGTGACGACTACGGCCACGAGGTCCCACACCCGGACGACGGGACGGTCCCCGAAGCGGAAATGAACGCCCAGGCCCTCAATGGCCAGGAACGCCCGGACGAGCCCAACCAGGGAAAGGACGCCGTGGGATACGCACACGAACCATCCGGCGACCAGTACTGTGGCAACTGCAGCCTGTTCGTGCCGGACCAGGACGGCGACGGCTTCGGAGCGTGTCTCCTGGTCAAGGGGAAAGTCCACCACTGCGATTACTGCAACCTGTGGTCGTCGTACACGGGCGACGACGTCGTGGAGTGTAGCGCGTAACTCGCCGGGTATCCGGCGGCCGTGGAGTCCTTCGGTCTCGAAAAGCAAGGGTTAAAGCCGCGCATCCTTTTGCTCGGTGTATGGCTGAGACGATCGAGATCCTCGTACCCGGCGGTCAGGCCGACCCGGGTCCGCCCCTGGGGCCGGAGCTGGGTCCCACCCCCGTCGACGTCCAGGCCGTGGTTCAGGAGATCAACGACCTGACCGCGGCCTTCGACGGGACGGAGGTCCCCGTCACCATCGAGTACGAGGACGACGGCTCGTTTTCGATCGAAGTTGGCGTGCCGCCGACCGCGGCGCTGATCAAGGACGAAGCCGGCTTCGAGACCGGAAGCGGCGACCCCGACACGAACTTCGTCGCCGACCTCTCCGTCGACCAGGTAAAGACCATCGCCGAACAGAAGCTGCCCGACCTGCTGGCCTACGACGTCAAGCAGGCCGCAAAGGAGGTCGCGGGTACCTGTGTCTCCCTCGGCGTGACGGTCGACGGCGAGGACGCACGCACGTTCAAACAGCGGGTGGACGAGGGCGAGTACGACGACGTCCTCGCGCCGGAAGCCGAGGCCTGATTCTGTTCGCGGATGGACGCCGATTATCACGTGCATAGCTCGTACTCCGATGGCAGCCACCTCCCCTGGATGGTGGCGGCAGCAGCGGAGGCGGGGCTGGACGGAATCGGTATCGCCGATCACGCCAACGTCTCGGATCGGCCGGCGGCCGAGCGGGCGACGCGACGGTACGCGTTCACCCTCGATCTGACCTACGAGCGACGGCGCCAGGCGATCGAGTCACTCGCCGAGGAGTACGACATCGAGATCTTCGACGCTGTCGAGATGGACTATCATCAGGCCGACGAGGCCCAGATAGCGGCGTTCCTGGAGGACGCCGATTTCGAGTACGCGATCGGCAGCGTTCACGAGATCCGCGGGACGAACGTCCACTTCCCCGGTCCGTTCGAGGACCTGGACCACGAGGGCCGACGCGAGGTACTTGGGGAGTACGTCGATCGACTCGTGGCGCTGATCGAGTCGGAACTCTTCGACGTCGCCGCGCACGTCGACATCATCGAGCGGAACCCGGTGTTCCGGGGTCGCATCGGGGAGTCCGAATACAGGCGAATCGCCGGAGCGCTGGCCGACTCTCGGACCGTCCCCGAGATCAACGCGGGACGGATCGATCAGGAGTACGGGCGCTTCCATCCCCGCTCGGATTTCCTGGACGTGCTCCGCGAGTACGACGTCGATTTGACCGTCGGCACCGACGCTCATTCTCCGGACGCGTTGGGGAACCGAGTCCCGTCCCTTCGGGGGCTGATCGAGGACCGGGGCATCGACCCGGTCTCCCCGCTGTCCTGAGTCGATATGGAATCGCTTCGACGGGTTTAAGTCCGCTACGGCACGTGTCTCCGAGCGAGACAGGCTAGGCCTGTGTCACTACCCGTAGGAGATCCGGCCCTCACGGGTCGTAGACTACGGAGGTGAAAAATGGCAGACTCTGCTATCGAAGAGGCCGTCAATCGCGCACTCGAGGAGGCCCCGGAGCGGCAGTTCCGCGAAACCGTGGACCTCGCCATCAACCTGCGCGACATCGACCTCAATGATCCGTCGAATCGTGTCGACGAGAGCGTCGTCCTCCCGTCCGGAACCGGACAGGAGACCTCGATCGTGGTCTTCGCCGACGGCGAGACCGCGGTCCGTGCCCGCGAGGTGGCCGACGACGTCCTCGACGAATCAGCCCTGGAGGACCTGGGCGACGACGAAGACGCGGCCAAGGACCTCGCCGACGAGACCGACTTCTTCATCGCGGAAGCCTCGATGATGCAGGACATCGGTCGCTATCTGGGTACCGTCCTGGGTCCGCGCGGGAAGATGCCGACCCCGCTCCAGCCGGACGACGACGTCGTCGAAACAGTGAACCGGATGAAGAACAGCGTGCAACTCCGCAGCGGCGACCGCCGCACCTTCCACACGCGGGTGGGCGCGGAGGACATGGACGCCGAGGCCATCGCCGAGAACATCGACGTGATCCTCCGGCGCCTGCACGCGGACCTGGAGAAGGGCCCGCTCAACGTGGATTCAGTCTTCGTGAAGACCACGATGGGCCCCGCCGTGGAGGTGGTCTAAATGCCGGCCGAGGCAGAACGCACGACCGAACACGTCCCGGAGTGGAAGAAACGCGAGGTCGAGGATCTCGTCGAGGCCATCGAGGCCTACGAGAGCGTCGGCGTCGTCGACGTGCAGGGCATCCCGAGCCGGCAGCTCCAGGAGATGCGCGCCGAGCTGCACGGGTCGGCCGAACTCCGGCTGAGCCGCAACACGCTCTTGGAGCGCGCACTCGACCAGGTCGACGAGGGGTTCGAAGCCCTCGGCGAGTACCTGTCGGGTCACGTCGGCCTCATCGGAACTAACGACAACCCCTTCGGGCTCTTCAGGCAGCTCGAGGCCTCGAAGACGCCGGCACCGATCAGTGCCGGCGAGGTCGCGCCGAACGACATCGTCATCCCGGAAGGGGACACGGGGATGGACCCCGGGCCGTTCGTCGGCGACCTGCAGAACGTCGGCGCCGCGGCGCGCATCGACGAAGGGTCGATCAAGGTGCTCGAGGAGAGCACCGTCGCCGAGGCGGGTGATGTCGTCGACGCCGATCTCGCGAACGTCCTCAGCGAACTGGGCATCGAGCCAAAGGAGGTCGGACTCGACCTGCGGGCCGTCTATGCGGACGGCGTGCTCTTCGAGGCCGACGAGCTGGAGATCGACGTCGAGGAGTACCGCGCGGACGTCGAGGCCGCGGCCGCAGCCGGCCGCAACCTTGCCGTCAACGCCGCGATCCCGACGGCAGCCTCGATGCCGGCGCTGCTGGCCAAAGCCAGCGGCGCCGGGAAGAGCCTGGGTGTCCAGGCCTCGATCGAGAGCCCCGGCCTGATGGACGACCTCGTGTCTACCGCCGACGCCCAGGTCAGGGCGCTGGCGGCCCAGATCGAGGACACCGAGGCGCTCCCGCCGGAACTCCAGGAGGCGGCGGCACACGCACAGGCACAGGCAGCGCCCGAAACCGAGCCCGACTCGGAGGAGACCGAGGAACAGGACGACGACCAACAGGCCGAGCCCGAGCCCGACGAAGACGACGATGACGACGAGGACGCCGGCGGCGAGGGCCTCGGCGCGATGTTCGGATAACCAGCCATGGAATACGTATACGCAGCACTCATCCTGAACGAGACGGACGAAGAGATCAACGAAGACAACCTGACCGAGGTCCTCGAGGCCGCCGGCGTCGACGTGGAGGAATCCCGCGTCAAGGCGCTGGTCGCGGCCCTGGAGGACGTCGACATCGACGAGGCCATCGAGCAGGCCGCCGCCGCGCCGGCACCCGCCGCCGCTGGTGGGGCCGCGGAGGCCGAGGCCGAGGAAACCGAAGCGGAGGAAGCCGAAGCGGAAGCGGAAGCCGAGGAAGCCGAGGACGAGGGGGAGGAAGAAGAGGAGGAAGCCTCCGGCGAAGGCCTGGGCGACCTCTTCGGCTGAGGACGGCACACACGAGATCACCTTCTTTGGCACACGGTCGGCCAGTGACGACGCCGATCTGCGTTCGGCGATAGACGGGTCGACAAGTCAGCAAACACCGCTGGGCGATGCAACAGCTCGCCGGTTTTCCGAGTGGGGTTCCTACAGGGGTTTATACCGGATGACGGACAAGCCCGGGCCATGGACGAGCGATTCCGCCCCTCGGGGACAGCCATCGTGACGGGGGCTTCGAGCGGCATCGGGAGGGCAATCGCAGAGACATTCGCCCGTGACGGGCTCGACGTCGCGATCTGTTCGCGTGAGGCCGCCAACGTCGAGTCGGTTGCCGAGGACACAGAGGAGGTTCCAGGTCGACTGCTCGCCTTGGAGTGTGACGTCCGGGACCGCGATTCGGTCGCGGACCTCGTGGCGAAGACCATCGACGCGTTCGGGGGCGTCGACGTCCTCGTCAACAACGCCGGGGCGAGTTTCGTCGCGACGTTCGAGGACATCTCGCCGAACGGGTGGGAGGCAATCGTCGAGACCAACCTGACTGGCACGTACAACTGTACACACGCCGCAGCCGAGCCACTGCAGGACGGCGGGGGATCAGTCGTCAATATCACCAGTGTCGCGGGGGTCATGGGCTCGCCGTACATGTCCCATTACGGGGCCGCGAAGGCGGCGGTCGAGAATCTCACACGAAGTCTCGCCGCCGAGTGGGCGACAGCGGACGTGCGGGTCAATGCGATCGCCCCGGGGTTCGTCGCGACGCCAGGACTCGAGACCCAGATGGGGATCTCGGCCGCGGACATCGATCGCGAGAGGGTGGACCGCGAGATCGGCTTGAGCCAGGAGATCGCCGATATCGCCCGGTTCCTCGCGAGCGACGCTGCTTCGTTCGTCGACGGCGAGACGATCGTGGCAGAAGGCGTCCCGTCCGTCGTGGAGGAGCTGCCGACATGACTGTCCTCGACGTCCATCTCCCGGTCTCCGAGCAGCCCGCTATCGACTCGTACGTCGATCAAACCCAGGCAGCGGAGCGGGCTGGGTTCGCGCACGCCTGGATCCCCGAGACGTGGGGGCGCAACGTGGTCCCGATCCTGACACGGATGGCCCGGGAGACGGAGACGATCGGCATCGGGCCGAGCATCCTCAACGTCTTCTCGCGGTCCCCCGCGCTGATCGGGCAGACCGCGGCCACCCTGCAGGAGGTCTCCGACGGGCGGGCCCGATTGGGTGTGGGGTCCAGTGGCCCGATCGTCATCCAGGGGTGGCACGGGTCCGACTTCGACCGTCCCCTCAAACGGGTGCGGGAAGCCGTGGAGATCAGCAAACAGGTCCAGACCGGGGGGACGCTGAACTACGACGGCGATATCTTCGGACTGGCAGGGTTCCGGCTGCGTAACGACCCGCCAGAAATCCCGGCGCCGATCGACGCAGCCGGAATGGGCCCGAAGTCAGTCGAGCTGGCAGGCCGGTTCGCGGACGGCTGGCACGGGATCGTGCTGTCGCCCGAAGGGACGGCCGACCGGCTGGCGGACTTCGAGCGGGGATCCGACCTCGGCGATCGGGACCGCTCCGCACAGCGGACGATGCTTTCGGTCACCGCCTGTGCAGCCGAGGAGGGGACTGAGGCTCGCGAGCAGGCGAAACAACACCTCGCCTTTTACGTCGCGGCGATGGGCGAGTACTATCGCAATGCGCTGACGGAGCAGGGCTACGGCGAGGTCGCCGGCGAGGTCGCGTCGCGGTGGGCGAACGGGGATCGCGAGGGGGCGGTCGCGGCGATCTCGGACGAACTGCTCGATACATTCGCCGCGGCAGGCACGCCCGAGGAGGTCCGGGCGAATCTCCAGCCGTTCCTCGACGTCGAGGGGCTCGACGCGGTCGCGATCGGCTTCCCGAGAAGTGCGAGCATGGATCGAGTACTGACCACGATCGAGGCGGTCGAGCCGCTCGCGGAGTGAGTGGGCGCGGATCAGGTGTCCGATTAGTCCCGCGATTCCGGAGCTTTGCCCTCGATCAGCTCCTGGTCGCCGTACTCCTCGCGCAGGACCTTCTTGTCGAACTTCCCGGTGGCGGTCTTCGGGACCTCGTCGATGAAGACGACGTCGTCCGGCGCCCACCATTTGGGATACTGGTCGCGGATCATCTCGACGAGGTCGCCCTGGAGTTCGCCCTGCGTGATACCGGCGGTCTCGTCCATCACGACGAACGCGACGGGGCGCTCCTGCCATCGCTCGTGGGGCACGCCGATCACGGTCGCCTCGGCGACCGCGTCGTGGGCCATCAAGGTGTTCTCGAGTTCGACGGAAGAGATCCACTCGCCGCCGCTCTTGATGACGTCCTTGGCGCGGTCGACGATCTGGATGTAGCCGTCTTCGTCGACGGTCACGATGTCGCCGGTCCGGAGCCAGCTGCCATCGAAGGAGGCCTCGTCCGCTTCCGGGCGCTCGAAGTAGGACTGGGTGACCCACGGGCCGCGGATGAGGAGCTCGCCGAAGTCCTCGCCGTTCCAGGGGACCTCGTTGGCGTCGTCGTCCACGACCCGCATCTCGAGGCCCGGGACGAGCAGGCCTTGCTTGCCCCGCTTCTCGTGGCGGCGGTCCGGTCCGGCGTCGGTGAGGTCCTGTTTGAGGTAGGAGACCGTACCGATGGGGGCCGTCTCCGTCATCCCCCAGGCGTGGAGCACCTCGACGCCGAGGTCCTCGAACTGGGCGATGACGCTCTTCGGGGCGGCGCTGCCCCCGATGATCACGCGCTCCAGCGAGGAGAGGTCGACATCGTGCTCGGCGATGTAATCGAGGAGGCCGAGCCAGACCGTGGGGACGCCGGCGGTCACGGTCACTCCCTCCCGTTCGACGAGGCCGGCGAGGTCGGCCGGGTCAGGTGCAGGACCGGGGTAGACCTGCTTGGCTCCAGCAGCGGTCGAGGCGAAGGGGATGCCCCAGGCGTTCACGTGGAACATCGGGACGACGGGCATGAGTACGTCGCTGTCGTCGATATCCAGGCCCATCGGCGTGAGTTCCGCCATCGTGTGGGACCAGAGCATCTGATGGGTGTACTCGACCCCTTTCGGCTTCCCGGTCGTGCCCGACGTGTAACACAGTCCGGCGGCCGCAGCCCCCTCTAACTCGGGCCACTCGTAGTCGGTCGAGTGACCGTCGATGAACGACTCGTAATCGGTCATCGGCTCGAGGGGGAGATCCGGGACCGAGGAGCCCATCACGACGAATTGCTCGACCGACGCGAACGAATCGGGATCGTACGCGGCAGCCAGTTTCTCGGCCAGCGATACGTCCACGAAGACCAGTTTGTCAGCGGCGTTCTCGACGATATACTGGATGTGCTCGTCCGGGAGCAGAGGATTGATCGTATGAAGCTGGGCGCCGATGTTCGGGACCCCGAAGTACGTCTCGAAGTGCCGGTGGTGGTTCCAGGAGAACGTGGCCACGCGGTCGCCGGTTTCGATGCCGGCCCCATCGAGGGCGTTGGCCAGCTTTCGAGTTCTGTCGCCGTACTCCGCGTAGGTGTACCGTTCGAGCCCTTCGTGGGTGCGCGAGACGATTTCGCGGTCGGGGTACAGGTGCTCCGCTCGCCACAGAAACGGGGTCAGGGTCTGGTCGAATCCCGCCATGTGTACACAACTCACACGACTGCGCCTTATACGTTAACCACGGGGTTTTTCGTTAACCACGGTGAGCACGAGCCCTCCGTCGGGAAAGCGAGAACAGGCAGACGGGCGTTAGACGCCCTCGTTCGGTCGCGGTCGCCCCTCGAGGACCTCGAATGACTCGCCGCGACGCTCCTGGAGGGCGAAGAGGAGCCGTTCGGCCCAGGCGAGTTTCTTGCGCTTCTCGCGGTCCACCGTCTCGTCGTCGAAGTCCCATCCGGGGAAGATCAGGCGTTCCGCCCCGAGATAATCGGCGAGGAAGGCAGCCCGGTCGCCATCCGTGAATCCACCGACGTTCACCACTCGGGAGGTGGGGGCCGCCTGGGTGGTCCCCAGAACGTTGGCCCGATCGAATTCCGGAAGATAGCGCCGGAGCGCGGGAATGTTGTCGCCGTGGGCGTGGACGGCTACAGGGGTCCCGGTGTGGGTGAGCGCGATGCCCGTTTCCGGGTTCTTGTCCAGATCGGTGACCATCAGGTCGACCTGGACGTTCTCGTGGACCAGGACGTCGGTCGCCGTGGAGGCCGCAAAGACGACGTCGGCTTCCCGAACCGTCTCGAGTTCTGCGGCCAGGTTCTCGCTGCCGCCAGCAATGGCCACGGTCGCTCCTTCGCCGGGCAACCGGTCCAGGTCGAAGGCATCGACGTACCCGTGCAGGACGTCGCGGGCCCGAATGTCCGCACTGCGGTCGTAGCCGAAATCTCGCAGGATCGTCTCGTAGATCGCCTGCCACTCGTCGAACTCCATGGCCATCGCTACGAGCGCAAAATATGTAGGAACCCTGGTTTGAGCCGGAAACCCCGAAGTGTGTACCCCTACCCACCGGGGTCCGGCCTCCAATCTCGCCTTTTCCCCCATATGGTATAAGTTTTCCCGTTATCACTCGCGATAGTGGCCCCATATCCCGGTCTGACGGGTAGCGGAGCGCCTGGGCGGCCACTCTCTCCGGTTGGGTGGCGAATTCTCCGGGGGGTGGTATGGGTGTCAATTCACTGACCCCCGAGAACCGCAGGTAGCCGGTGGTTCCCGGCACGATCACTCGTTCGGCCCGATCTGGACGCCCAGTTCATCGGCCACCATCGCCGCATCGCGAGTGGCCAGGACGTCGTGAGTCCGGATCACGTCCGCCCCGCGTTCGACGGCCATCGCCGTCGCGGCGAGGCTGACCGGTAAGGCGTCCTCGGTCGAGCGCCCGACGAGTTTCCGGAGGAAGTTCTTCCGGTTGATGGACACCAGAATGGGCCGATCGAGCCGCTGGAACCGCTGGAGGGCGCGGAACGTTGCCCGGTCAGCCGAAAGCGTTTGTGCCTCGGACCACCCGCCGAAGGCCGGATCGACGATGGTTTTCTCGGTCAGACCGCCCCGTTCGAGGGCGGCGTACACTTTGTCGACGAAGTCGGCTTCCTCGGCCCATGCGGATGACTTCTCCCCAGCCCAGTCGACCTCCTCGACGGCCCCGGGTCTGGCACAGGTCCCGGAGCCTGCCATCTTCACGATGGGGACGTCGTGGGCCTCGGCGACGGCCCGCATCTCCGGATCGGCGAAGCCACAGATGTCATTTACCATGTCGAAGCCCTTCGAAAGCGCCTCGTCGGCCACCTCGGCGTAGCGCGTCTCGATCGAAAACACCGGGTCCCCTGCCACGGCTCCGATCGTCTCCGTCGCCATCGCCAGTCTGTCCAGTTCCCCGTCGGGGGGTTGGACGTCGAAGCGCTTGTTGGCCGATACCAGCCCGACGTCGACGATATCCGCACCCTGCCCGACCAGCTCTGTCTCGACGTACGCGGCCGCTCGGTCCGGCTCCGTGAACACGCTGGGGTCGTACGGGGACTCGGTGCTGACGTTCAGCACGCCCATGATCCGGGTTGGGGCAGTACCCCCGATCCGTAATCCGGGGGCCTGGACGGCGGTCATACCTGCTCCCCCGGCCGGCGCTCGTATCAAATCACTGGTCGCTGCAAAGTGGGTGATACCTTTTTTGCCGCGTCGGGTGTGGGTCCCGCATGGGCATCGAGTACGAGCGGAGGACCCAGTCCGCCACGTTCTACAGTCCCCTCGAGGACTTCGCCGAGACGACGGTCGAGGTCGAGATTCGCAGTGACCCCCTTACGGGCCGACGGACCAGGATCGTTCCGGACAACTTCATCCTGCCCGGGGACGAACCGGATATCGACGCAGTCGTCGGAGACGCCGAGGGTTGTTTCTTCTGTCCGGACATGGTCGGCGACGCGACCCCCAAATACCCGGACTTCGTCGGGCAGGACCGGGGCTCGGTCGGCGAAGCCACTGCGTTTCCGAACCTGAACCCCTACGGGAGCCACTCGAACGTCGTGGTCCTCACCGAGGACCACTACGTGCCCATCGACGAGTTCACTGCCGACATCTTCTCGGACGGGTTTCACGCCGCCCTCGAGTACGTCACAGCCGTCTTCGAGCACGACGAAGCCGCCGAAGTGGCGTCGATAAACATGAACTTCCTCCGGCCCGCGGGAAGCAGCATCATCCACCCACACGTCCAGACGCTGGTCGACGACCGGGGCACGAAGGCACAGGGCGAGCGCTTCAGGGCGGCCAGGACGTATTACGACCAGACCGGTGGCGAGTACTTCGGGGACCTCCTCGATGCCGAACGGGGGACCGACCGGTTCGTCGGCGAAACTGGTGGGGTGTCCTGGCTTGCACCGTTTGCCCCCAGACATCACCGCCACGTAGTGGGAATCGCGGACGACGTAACGACGCCCGCGCCAGCGGACGATACCGTCCGGGACTTCGCCGAGGGACTGGTGGCTGTCCTTTCATATTACGGTGATCTGGGACTCAATAGTTTCAATTTCGGCCTCCACCTCGTCGACGAAGACGAAGCCATCAGGCCGGTCATCGACGTCGTCGCGCGGTCCGTCTTCGACCAGTATTACTGGAGTGACGCCACCTTCTTCGAGACCGTCCACGACGAATCGGTCCTCGACGTCCCGCCCGAGGAGTACGCGACCGCGGCCTCGGCGTTCTTCTGAATCCGTCGACTGGAAGGGTTTTCGAGCCCATCACGGTGCGAGGCGATGGTCCGGCGACAATCAGGCGATGTCGAGGTTCTGTACGACCTCGTGGTGTTTCTTGCAGACCCAGGCGACGCGGGTCGGCGCGTCGGTACCGGGCGGTTCGTTTTCGACGTCGCTCGGGTCGATGACGACGACCCGTCGGCTCCCCTCCCCCGGCGTGTCCGTCGTCGCATCGCAGAACGAACAGATCGGATGGATGTCGTCGATCTCCCATCCTTCCGCTTCGCCCTCGAGTCCCTGTTCCCTGGCAGTCCCCCGGTCCGGGGCCTGGAGCTTCTTGGTTCGCCAGTCCTGGAGATGGGGGTTGTACAACTCCACTTTCCACTTGGACATTGCCGGGAGTTCGGCCCCCCGTGGTTTCTACCCTCCGGAATGTCATGGTGGTGATGGCTCCCACCTCGGCGCTCGCATCTCAGTTCAGGATATCTTCGTTCACCTAATTGATTCGCGTCGCGCCCGCGTGCACACCCGGGGCGCTTTTACCGGGAACCCGTCTATGCCGGACCATGACCTCCAAGGGGTGGACCCGGGAGCCGCCTGCGGTCGTGGTGGTGGACGCCCGAACTCCGGGCAACGTCGGCACCATCGCGAGAGCGATGAAGAATTTCGGTTTCGAGGACTTGCTCCTCGTCGATCCCCCGGCTCTGGACCCCGACGGTGAAGCGTACGGCTTCGCGGGTCAGGCGAGGGAGGACGTCCTCCCGGAGGCGGAGGTCGTCACCTTCGAGGACGTCATCGAGCGCTATCACACTGTGGGGTTCACGGCGGTGACCAACGAGAACGGGTCGAGTCACGTCCGATTCCCCTTCCGGACACCCCGCGAGCTGGCCGAGTCGCTTGCCGACGTCGACGCACGCACGGCACTGGTGTTCGGCCGCGAGCCGATCGGGCTGACGAACGAGGAACTCGCCCGACTGGACGAGATCTGTGCGATCCCGGCCAGCGCCGAGTATCCCGTCCTCAACCTGGGACAGGCCGCCACCATCGCGCTCTACGAACTCCGTGATCTCGCCGACGAGGAGACTCAGCTCCCGGAACGGGCCGTTTCGCGGGCCGAGGAACCGGAGATCGAGCGGTTTTACGATCACGTCTCGCGGTTCCTCGAGACCATCGGTCATCCGGCCGAGAAGCGAGCGAAGACCATGCGGCTCGTCCGCCGGCTGATCGGCCGGGCCCATCCGACCGGCCGCGAACTGGTCACGTTACGTGGCGTGATGCGTCGGGCCACCGGTGAACAGGGGCCGGATGAAGGGGGAGGCGACGACCCGGATGCGGCACAGGCAGACCGGTCGTAGCGACGGACCCCCTACCGTTTGCCGAAGGGGCCGTGGAGCCGGTAGCCGACGCTGTTCGACCGGAAGAGGAGCTCGATCGCGTCTCCGACGTCGTGAAGGAAGCCGGCCACCGAGGGCATCGAGTGGTCCAGCACCCGGATGAGCACGTCGCGCTGGATGAGGGTGAAGCCGAGGGCGATCAGCAGGAACCCCGCCGCGGTTCCCACGGCGATCACGTGACCGAGGACTAGATAGCCCATGATTGACGCCACGATGGGCTCGAGGTATCCCACCAGGTTGAGCTGGGACGGGCCGATTCGGTCCAGCAGCGTGAAGTACACGAGAAAGGCAATCACCCCGGAGAAGACCACGAGGTAGCCGAGCGAGATCGCGCCGGTCGTCGAGTACTCGATGCCGGCCACCCGCTCGCCCCGGGCCCAGCCGACCACGAGGAGGAGCAGCGAGCCGAGCACCATCGACCACGCCTGGAGGGGCACGATCGGCAGGGAGGACCGGAAGGGCCGGGAGAGCACGCCGCCGACAGCAAAGCTCGCTGCCGAGAGGAAGACGAGCCCGATACCGGTCAAATGCGAGACATCGAGCGCACTCGGATCCGGGTTCGCAATGACGAGGACGCCAGCGATGCCGAGCAGGAAGCCCGCCGCCTCGTGGACCCTGGGCAGCCCGCGACCGAGCATGACGCTGGCCATGAGGATGGTGAGCACTGGCGAGAGGCTCACGACCACTGCTGCGACGGCCCCCGGGACGTAGAGTTCGCCGAGGTAGAGGAAGGCGTGATTGGCAGCGATGATGAACACGGCGACGATGCCGATGGACACCCAGTCAGCCCGCTCGCGCGGGAGCCAGGAGGGGTCCGTGAGGACCGCCACCGCCATGATGGCCAGCCCGGCCAGGAGGTATCGCGCCCCCGCGAAGTAAAGCGGCGGGAAGTGGTGCAACCCGACCTCGATCGCGACGAAGGAGGTCCCCCACAGGGAGGCGAGGAGGACGAACAGTCCGACCGTCCAGCGGGGACCGGAGAACGGATCCAGGGAAACCATGTTATCCATTCAAAATATGCGCTTAGACTTAAACTTGACTACATAGATATGGCCTAAAATTGGAGTCAATGATGTATTAGTAACGATCTGTTATGGAGAAGTGCGAAAAGCGCCGGTAGTACTGAATGGTTCCTGCGGTCCGAGACGACCGACCGGCCACACCGGATCTGTCAGTGGCGTATCCGACCGCGCGCCGGGGCGGGAGTCCCGGGGACGACACATTTAGATTAAGTGACCCACGGGCAAACGGCCACCAATGGACGAGCGCGACATCACGATCCTCAAGGCCATCTCCGATCTGGGAACCGGGAGCCCGGAGCGAATCCACGAGGAGACGGACATCCCCGTTTCGACGATCCACTATCGGCTGAACAACCTCCGCGAAGCAGGCGTCATCGAAGATGACCTCTACGACCTCGACCTCGAGGCCCTGGGCCTCGGCGTGACCGTCATCGTCGAGATACTCGCGAACTACAGCGACTCCTACGACGACGTCGCCGAGGAACTCCTCGAAATCGAGGGGGTCACGCAGGCCTACTTTACGATGGGCGAGACAGACTTCGTGGTCATCGCGCGGCTCTCGGACAGCGAGAAGGTCGAGCGACTGATCCGCGAGTTCGAGGCCATCGAGGAGGTCGAGCGGACCAACTCGACGTTCGTCATCGACCCGCTCCGTGACGGCCAGCGGGTCCTGCAGAGCTACTCCCTGGAGACGCTCATCGAGGAGCTCGCCGACGACTGAGATCGGTCTGGCAACCCATCGCCAGCTCAGACCCGCTTTTGAATCTCGCTCCGCAGTACGTCGCTGACCAGCTCGCCGTCGGCCTTCCCCCGCAACTCGCCCATGCATTCGCCCATGAGCGCCGAGAACGCGCCCATTCCTTCCTTCTGGACCTGCCCCGCGTTCCGTTCGATGACGGTCTGGACCGCCTCCCGAACGACCGCTTCGTCGGCGGACCCGAGTCCCGCGGCCTCGGCCGCGTCGGCAGCCGACTGGTCCGGGTTGGCGGCCAGTTCGCGGAGCAGTTCGGGAACCCCTTCCTGGGTTAGCTCGTCCGCGGCGACCAGCTCGAAGACCGCACGGAAGTGGTCCTCCTCGAGGGCCTCGACGGCCACGTCGTCCCGGCGGAGTTCCGTCACCGTCGATTCGATCGTCTGGGCCGCCAGCGTCGGCGAGACGCCCATCTGGACCGCGTCCTCGAAGAGCGGCCATCGTGTCCCGTAGGCGACCTGCTCGGCCAGGCCAGCGTCGAGCCCGAACTCGGACTGGTAGCGACTGGTCTTCTCCGTGAGCAGTTCGGGGGTCTCGACGGCCGTCGGGTCGGGTTCGACCGGCGGAACGTCCGTCTCCGGGTACATCCTGGCCGCGCCGGGCAGCGGCCGGAGGTACCGGGACGTTCCGTCCTCGTTCGCCCCCCGGGTCTCTTCCGGCACCCCCTCGATGGCGACGTGTGCCCGTTCAGCCACCGCCTCGATGGACTGTTCGGCGACCGCGGGCGCCGCGGCGACTATCGCGACGGCGTCTTCGGGGCCTGCCCCGACGGCATCCCGGAGCGCGGAGACTTCACGTTCCGTCACGCCGTAGGCCGGGAGCTCGTCCGTGTGGAAGATCCCACCAGCCCCGTGGCGCTTGGCGTGATCGGAGAATTCGGTCCCGAGGCGCCGGTCGGGTTGGATCTCGGCGCCCACGAGGCCATCGAAGCCGAACAGGGGCACCGCCCAGACCTCGCCACCGGCATCGAGCGAGCCCGCGATGACACCGCTCTCCGTGTCCTCGAAGACAGCCGTGACCGCCGCTATCTCGCCGACTGCAGCCTCCCTTTCTTCGAGCTGCTCGGCGAGATCGAGGAGCGACACCTGCCGCTCGACCTCGTGGCGAACGAGGTCATCGATGTCCTCGAGGCTCTGGATGCCTTTCATCTCGACGCGGGCGCCGTCCCCGATTGAGACGTTGACGTCTTGGCGGATGGTACCGAGGCCGCGTTTCACCTGGCCGGTCGACCGCAGCAACATCCCGATCCGTTCGGCGGCTTCGCGTGCCTGCTCCGGGCTTCGGATGTCGGGGCTGGTCCCGATCTCGACCAGCGGGATCCCGAGTCGGTCGAGGCTGAAGGTCACTCCGCGGTCGGTCTCCTCGACGCGCTGTGCGCTTTCCTCCTCGAGCATCATGTCTTCGATCCCGACGGTCCCCTCGCTCGTTTCGATCTCTCCACCAGTGGCCACCAGGGTCGTGCGCTGGAAGCCCGAGGTGTTCGAGCCGTCGATCACGACCTTGCGCATGACGTGGGCCTGGTCGACGACGGTCATGTCCATCAACTGAGCGATCTCGAGGGTGGTATCCAGTGCTTCCTGGTCGAGCCGGTGGGGCGGTTCGTCGTCCTCCTCGACGAGGCAGGTCGAGTCGTAGGCGAGGTACTCGAACTCGCGTTCCACCCGGCTCTCCTCGAGGGCGGCCTCGTCGATCTCGCCCAGTTCGCTCGGCGTCGGATGCAAGAATCGAGTGAAGCGTCGGTCTGACTCCTCGGGGTCGCGGAGTCGAGTCGGACACCCGCAGAACAGCTTCGTGTCCGTGTCGAGTTGCTGGTGGATCTCCAGCCCCGCGATAAGCCCCAGCTCCGCGTAGTCGAACTCGGTCATTACAACCTCGTGTGCGTGGAGGGGGTAAAAATCGTTCAGTCTCTTTCCGCGGGTGCGTACCCCAGGGCCGCCTGGAGCCGGTCGGCGATGGCGTCCCGCAACCGCTCGGCCGTCTCGGCCTCGATGTCAACGGCGCTCGCGTCCTGAGACACGAGGCTGCGGGAACTCGCGGTATCGATGATGACCGTTCCGAGTCCCCACCGTCGCTGGAAGATGGTCCGGCTATCGATAACCGTCTGCACCCGGAAGTCCGGGACGACGTGGATCCGCCGGCGCCAGAAGCCGTTCCGGGTCGCGGCGTAGCCGTCGAGGAGCGCCCAGCCGCGGTGGGCCCACTTCTTCCTGGCGGCGTATGGGATGGGCACGAACAGGACCGCGACGAGGTACCAGGGCACCGTGACGAGGAACCGGTCGACCCCGAACGCGACGGCGAGGAGGGCCCCCACGACCAGGCTGTACCGGATGGCGTACCGTCGCCGGGCGGTTTCCGGTGGCCGCTCGAAACTGGGCATCTCGAAGGGTTCGATGGTCCGGGCGAGTTCGAAGAGTTCCGCCCGCTTGGCCAGGGGCACCGCGGCCTCGGAGCCACCGGTGGGACTCGCACCAGGAGCGTAGCCGGCTGTCTGGATAGAGAGGGACGCGAAGCCAAAGTGGCGCATCAGGAAGTTCTCCTCGACTACCACCGACTGGATTTTCTCGAGCGGGATGGAGCCGTCATAGCGCTGGAGGAGGCCGCGCTCGTACCGCAACTCGTCGCCCACGCGACGGAGCTTGAAGCCGTAGAACTGGACGAAGCGGGCAAAGGCGCTGAACACCCAGATACCGAACGCGAGGACGAGGGCACCCAGGAATCCGAGCGCCAGGAAGACCGAGGCGGTGAGCTGGTCGACGTCGGCTCCCATCATCGGGGCCACCGATGGGATGATGACGAAGAGCACCGAGAGCACCCGGGGGTCGAAGGAGAGGATGCTGTACAGGATGAGATCGCGGTCGTCGAGGTCGAAGAGGAGTTCGGTCTCGGGCTCGGCCCGCTGATCCGCTCCAGGAGCCTCGGCGTCTTCCGCCGTCGTCTGCTCGGCGCTGCGGCCCTTGCGACGCTGGATCTCCCGCTGGAGACGCCGCGCCTCCTCGACGCCGACGTATTGCAGGGACGCTTCGGTCGACCCCCCGCCAGCCGTTTCGATATTGACGCGGGCGATCTGGAGCAGGCGCTGGAAGAGACTCCGGCGGATATCGACGTTCTGGATCCGCCGGAAGGGGACCTCGCGCTCGCGCCGGAAGAGCACGCCTGAATCGATGTTGAGCGTGTCCTGTGTGAGTTCGTACTCGAAGCGCTGGTGCCAGATGACTTCATACCCCAGGCCGATGGCCCCGAAGAGGATCGCAAGCGGGATGCCGGACGCGGAGACGATGGGTGGGAGGACCCCGCGGGCGGCAAGTGCACCCCCTCCTGCGGACCCGAGCACGAAGCCAGCCACCGCGAAGCCCAGCCCGCGACTGCCGCCCCGGACCAGGATCGTGAGGGGATGGAGTTTCATACGGCGTCGTCCGTGTCCCGTTCGCCCACGAGCGTTCGAAGCCGTTCCTGGAGGCTCGTCGCCCGGTCCGGGACCAGGCCGGGAATCGTGACGTCCGCGCCGCGGGAGCCGGCGGTGTAGATCACGACGCTACTCAGGCCGGCCAGGCGTTCGAATGGGCTCCGCTGGGTGTCCACGTGCTGGACGCGCACGTAGGGGACGACGGTGCGAACGCGGGTGAGCACACCCCGGTGGAGAAACAGGGCGTCGTCCTGGACCTCGAAGCGCCAGATACGGTAGCGGAGGACGGTGTGGAGGAGACCGACCAGGGCCAGCACGGCGAACAGCGCGGGACCGAGGAGCAATAGGTCCCGTCGAACGACGTAGAGGACGCCGGTCACGACCCCACCGAGCAGGCCAGCGCCGATGAGCGCCTGGAGGGCCCAGAGGATCTGCACGCGGGGATTGAGACGTTCCATGTATGCCGGCGCGCGTGCCACGAACTTCAATAAATGGGTTTGCGGAGCCCGGGACGGGTCAGGCTGTCCAGGAAATTACAGTGAGTGGCGGTGGAGGAGGGACTGGTTCGGGTGACCTCGGTTTCAGTCGCTCGTCAGTATCCCCGGTTCGGTCATCGCGGCCGGATCGATGACGTCGGCGGCCTCAGACTCGGTGAGATAGCCCTTTTCGACGACGACCTCGCGGATCGTCTTCCCCTCCTTGAGGGCGGCTTTTGCAACCTCGGCGGCCTTGTCGTACCCGATGGCGGGGTTGAGCGCCGTCGCGAGGGCCATGCTCTGTTCGACCTGCTCGGCACAGGCCTCCCGGTCGGCCTCGAGTTTGGCCACGAATTTCTCGGCGAACACCTCGCTCCCGTTCGCGAGCAGGCGGGCCGACTGGAGGAAGTCGTTCGCGAGGATGGGTTTGTAGAGGTTGAGGTCGATCTGCCCCTCCGCCGACCCGCTCGCGATCGCGGCGTCGTTCCCGACGACCTGCTTGTGGATCTGATTGACCGACTCGGCGACCACGGGGTTGATCTTCCCCGGCATGATGGAGGAGCCGGGCTGGTTCTCCGGCTGGTCGATCTCGTTGAAACCGTTCCGCGGGCCCGACGCCAGCAGCCGGAGGTCGTTTGCGATCTTGTTGAGCGAGCCCGCGACGGTCCGAAGCGCCCCGTGGGCCTCGCTCATGGCATCGTGGGCCGCCTGGGCTTCGAAATGGTTGTCCGCTTCCCGGAACTGGATCCCCGTCTCCTCGCTTATGTACTCCGCTGCGAGTTCGGGGAACTCGGGGTGGGTGTTGAGTCCCGTGCCGACCGCGGTCCCGCCGAGGGCCAGCTCGCGCAGGTGGGCCTTCGCGTTCTCGATCCGTGCCAGTCCCTTCTCGATCTGTGCCCGGTAGCCGCTGAACTCCTGGCCGAGACGGATCGGCGTCGCGTCTTGGAGGTGGGTCCGGCCGGTTTTTACCACGTCGTCGAAGGCCTCCTCCTTCGCCGCGAGGGCGTCCCGCAGGGTCTCGAGTGCGGGATCGACGTCCTTCACCACGGCCTCCAGGGCCGCCACGTGCATCGCCGTCGGGATCACGTCGTTCGAGGACTGCCCGAAGTTCACGTGGTCGTTGGGATGGACGTCCTTGGAGCCGATTTCGCCGCCGAGGATCTCGGTCGCCCGATTGGAAATCACCTCGTTTGCGTTCATATTGGTCGAGGTCCCCGATCCGGTCTGGAAGATATCGACCGGGAACTGATCGTCGTGCTCGCCAGCGATGACCTCGTCGGCGGCCTGGATGATCGCGTCGGTCGTCTCGTCGGGGACCATCTCCAGGTCGCGGTTGGCCTGTGCGGCCCCCTTCTTGACGATGCCCAGCGCGCGGATGAACCGGCGGTCGAAGGTCTGCTGGCTGATCGGGAAGTTCTCGACTGCCCGCTGTGTCTGTGCCCCCCAGTACGCGTCGGCGGGGACCTGCATCTCGCCGAGGCTGTCGCGTTCGGTTCGATATTCGTCGGGCGCCATATCCGGTCCTACACCCGGTGGCGTCGTAAAACCGCCCCCAACGAGTCTCGGTTCGACCTGGGATGGGGACGGTCGCGTGCGGGTCCCAGCCGCGCTGGCGGAAACTCTTTGTGCCGGTGCACCGACCCCACGACATGGAGCAGCTCCAGCGGTCGGTGACGGAGGCCCCGGTCATCGACAAGGACGGGTATTCCTACCTGGTGCATCCGATCAGCAACTGCGTCCCGCGACTCGATCCCAGCCTGCTGCGCGAGGTCACCATCAAGACCATCCGGAAGGCCAACCTGGAGGACGTGGACAAGATCGTCACCCCGGAGGCGATGGGCATCCACATCTCTACGGCGGTCTCGCTGATGACAGACCTTCCCCTCGTGGTGATCCGTAAGCGCGAGTACGGTCTGGAGGGAGAGGTCTCCCTCTCGCAGCAGACCGGGTACTCGGAATCCGAGATGTACATCAACGACGTCCAGCCGGGCGATCGGGTCCTTGTACTCGACGACCTGATCTCGACTGGTGGGACCATGCGAGCGATCGTGGAGGCCCTGGAGAGCATCGGCGCCGAGATCGTCGATATCGTGATCGCGATCCGCAAGGTGGGGTTCGAGGAGGCACTGGCGGAGATCGACCACGAGGTGAAGACGCTCATCAACATCGACGTCGACGAGGACGGCACCGTCAGGGTCGTTGACGAACGGGGCGACGGCGAGGCCGTCGGCGCCGCCGGTGGCAGTCGGCTCGGGAGCGACTGACCCGGACTGACAGACCTCGCGGCCGCTCATCACGAGTTGCGCGCGGGTCCGTTCGGGGGTCCCGGACCGCGTTTTTGGGATACCACGCGCTAACTGGCACGACCTGCCAGGTACGGGGCGGCCGGCGCCTCTTGTCAGCTGCTGATGGGCGTCCGAACGGGCCGGGTCGCGATCGGACACTGCAGGTTCGACGGGAAGTGATCGAACATCGCGCCGTGAGCATCGGTCGACGATCGAGTACCGAGAGCCGCTCACGGGCCAGTCCGTGTTCACCGGCTGCACCTTTGGACGACCCGCAAGATGGTCCTGACGGGATTGGATGCTCGTTCGGTGCACCTCGGCCCGATCCGTGGACTGGAGACGCGGGGCGGAGACCGGGACGACTAAATCACGGGAATTTGTACCTGGGTGACACGGGGCAGGCGGGATGTTGGACCTCTCACCATCGGAGATAACGGACGGGGATCTGACACGGGCGCTGCTCGTGCTCGCGGCGCCGCTGCTCGTGCAGAACCTCGTTCAGGTCGCCCAGCAGGTGGTAGACCTCTTCTGGCTGGGCCGACTCTCCGGAGAGGCCGTTGCGGCAGTGGGGCTCGTCTTCCCGGTGCTGGCGCTGGTGTTTGCCGCCGCGATCTATGCGCCGTTCGTCGGCACCCAGGTGGTCGTCTCCCAGCGGATCGGTGGCGAGGAGCGCGAGGGTGCCGGACGCACAGTTTATAATGGGCTCGTCCTCGCGGTGGCGTTGGGCCTGTTCGTCGGTCTGGCCGTGTACGTCGGAGCCCGACCCCTGATCGATCTGCTCACCGCCACCAGACCCAGTTCGGTCGCGGGTGTGGTCCCGGAGCTCGCCGCCTCCTATCTGGGCGTTCTGGCGCTCGGCCTGCCAGTTCTGGCCCTCTCGGATACGACCGAAGCTGGCTTCATCGGCTGGGGCGACTCCCGCGCGTCGTTGTACATGAACCTCCTTGCGGTCGTGCTCAACGTGGTGCTCGACCCGATACTCATCTTCGGGCTCTGGGGAGCGCCCGCACTGGGCATCGAGGGCGCGGCGCTCGCGACGGTCGTCGGATACGGGCTTGCCTTCCTGCTCGGACTGGGCCTGCTGGCGAGCGGTCGTAACGATGGCATGTTCGCCCGGGCTGCTGTCTCTCTCGAAACGAATATTCAGCGGGAGATCCTCGACGTGGGCTGGCCGACGGCTGCCCAGCAAGGCGCGCGGCAGGTCGTCCGGGTGCTGATCGTGGTGGTCGTCTTCGCGGTGGGCGGACCGGCCGCGCTGGCAGCGTACATCGTCGGCGCCCGGGTGGCCTCGATCGCTTTCATCCCGGCCTCAGGCCTCCAGCAGGCCGCCCAGAGCGTGGTCGGGCAGAACCTGGGCGCGGAGCGTCCCGACCGGGCGCGACGCGCTACCTGGATCGGGGTCGGCATCGCCGGCGGTGCCCTCGCCATCATCGGGGTGCTGCAGTGGTTCCTTCCGGCCACCATCACGCGGCTGCTGGTCCCGAACGTGGGACCGGAAGCACTCGATCTTGCCGTTCTGTACCTCCAGATCCTCGCGATCGGCTATCCCGCCATCGGCGCGGCCTACCTGCTCGAAGCAGGATTCAACGGGGCCCGGCGGACGCGAGTGAGCTTCGCGGCAACCCTGGGGCAGTACGCGGCCGTGCGGCTGCCGATCGCGGCGGTGGGCGGGATCGCGCTCGGGTTCGGTATCGCGGCGGTGTTCTGGGCGGTGACGATCTCGAACGTGATCGCAGCACTCGCGCTGGCCAGTTATTATCACTACGCGACGGCAGACGGGATGTTGCGTCGGGCGGCCACCCAGGCGACGGCGGATTGACGAAGAATGCTCCACGTCGCTTGCGGACAAAACGCCGGCAACGGCACTGCTCAGGTGAACTGATCGAGCCCGGTCTGGGTCACGGCGTCCTCGATGCGCTCGAAGGCCCGCTCGACCTCGTCGGCGGGAATCTCCCAGGTCTCGGTGACGTATTCCCTGGCGGCGGGGAGGTCCGGGTCCGGGTCGAGGTCGAACTTGTAGTCCGCTGTCACGTCGGGTTCGAGGAACAGCGTGCGGATCCTGTCGGCGTGCTCGATGTACTCGTCCTCGGCGTCGAGCACACCCCAGAGATCGCCGTGTTCGCGCACGGCCTTCAGTGCGGTCTTCGGTCCGAACCCCTCGAGCCCGTCGTTGAAGTCGGTCCCGCAGAGGATGCCGATGTCGACGAGCTGGGCCCAGGTGATGTCGTGGGTCTCGAGGGTGGCCTCGAAGTCCATGAGTTCGGGATCGCCCCGGGTCGTGAGCTTCCGCAGGGTCAGGGGCGCGCCGAAGAGCAGCGTATCGTAGTCCTCGCTGCCGGCGTAGTCGACGGCAGGGTCGTTTCGGGCCATCGCCGCGACCTGGGCCTCCCCCTCGGCGGGTGCCTCGATGTAGGGGACGTCGAGCAGGTCGAACAGCTCGCGGGTCGTCCGGTGGATGACGTCGGTGAGCCGCTGGGTGCGGGATTCCAGCCGCGAGGCTTCGATCCGGTCCCCGGCTGCTTTCGCCTCGGCCATCCGCTCTTCGGCTGCTTCCTTGCGTTCGCGGCGTTCCTCGATCTCCTCGGTTTTGAGTTCGGTGACGCCGCCGTCGAAGACGAACACCGGGGTAAGGTCGTGCTCGAAGAACTTCGGCACGCCCTGGACCACCCCGATGAGGTTGGCCACCTCCTCGCCCGCCGCCGTGGTGTATACGGACTCGGACGTGAACTTCACGGTGGTCGTCAGATACCGGTAGAGCCAGTTGTGGGCGTCGACGGCGACGACCTCACCGTCGAGGTCCTCGTACCCCACGGTGTCCAGGACCGCGAGTTGCCGGAGATCTGCGATTCCCATCGTGCCCACGTCGGCGGGCCGGGCTCTTAACGGATGCCCTTCGTCACGTCCGCGGCCCGCTAGATCGGTCGCGGGGGATGGGGGAGGGGTGCCGCGCCGCAGCTTCTGGCGGGCGAATCGGCGGGCGGCTGGGGGCAGGTCCCGCTCGAGGTACTGGCGCAGTCCCTGTCGATATTGGCCGGCGGCATGGCTTCCTGCCCGGCCCCCGGCGACGTCGAGTTCACGATCGAGCACGAGCTCCGCCAGCCCCGTCTGCCTGCCGCTGTAGCTGAACCCGGCCTTGTAGAGGGCCTCGTACGCGAAGGGGTTGTTCACCGCGATTCGAGCGATGGCGTAGCCCCGGTCGGCAAGCGCCTCGAGGAGAAACTCGACCAGCTGGGGACCGATCTCGGTCCCGCGCTGGTCGTCTCTGACGGTAAGGTACCGAATCCACGCGACCTCGGGATCGGAGCGGTCCTCGTTGAAGGCCGCGGCACCGACGATCTCGCCGTCGGTCCGCGCGACGGCCTTGCCCGTGTTGGTCATCACGAACTTCCCCGCGTACCGGAACTGGCGCCAGGGCAACTGTAGGGTAGGTCCGTCGGGCGGCCAGCCAAGGACCGCGAACTCCATCGGGTTCGCTTCGCGGTCGGAACGTAAATCTCCCCGGCATACTGGCACTTAACTCTCCCCGCCCCGGACCTGGTATCGTGCACGACGTGCCGTACTTCGACCGGTTCGCCCCAATCTATGACCTGGTGTTACCGGGTACGGACAGCGCGCCGCTCGAAGCAGGCCTCTCGCATGCCACGCGCGAGGTTTCCTGTGTCCTCGACTTGGGTGGCGGGACCGGTCGCGCGGCCAGGGCGCTCCCCGACGACTCGTTCGTCCTCGACGCGAGTCTGCCGATGCTCTTCCGCGCTCGCGGTTTCGACCTGGAAACCGTCCGGGGCGACGTGCGGTCGCTGCCGCTCGCCGACGAGGTCGTGGACGGTGCGGTCATCGTCGACGCCCTCCATCACTTCCCGGACCCCCCTCGGGCGATCGCGGAGGCGAGCCGCGCCCTCAGGCCCGGCGGGGCCCTCGTGATCCGTGAGTTCGACCCCTCCACGCTCCGGGGGCGGGCCCTGGTCTGGGGAGAGAAGCTGATCGGCTTCGCCTCGACCTTCTTCACGCCGGCGGACGTCGAAACGCTCCTCCGGGACGCCGGGCTGGAACCGCACGTCCTGGAGCGTGGCTTCGTCCACACCGTGGTGGGGGTAAAGCCCGGCTCTGGTGCGTCGGGGCGGCCGGAGTCGGAGGGAGGCCGATGAGCCTCCTTCGCGTCTCCCGGTCCTCGATCGCGTCTCTGGCCCCGGGCGATATACTAGTAATAGTTGCGTTCGTGCTCGTCGGGGAGTTCTCGCACGGCGTACTGCCGTGGACCGTCCCGGTCCTCGTGGCCGAGACCACGCTGACGTTCCTCGTCGGGTGGGTCGCGGTCGCGCCACTTACCTGGGCCTACCAGCGACGGAATCTCTCCTCCCCGCCGGGTGCGGCCGCCACGGCGTTCCTCGCGTGGGTCGGTGCGGCGGCGGTCGCCAACCTGATACGCTCGACCTCGCTGGTCCACGGCAACGGCTCCGTGACCTTCTATCTCGTGTCGGTGGCCGCGGGTGGCGCGATGCTCGCAGGTTGGCGGTATCTGCGCGTCCGGCCGCTCGTGTCCTGACTGTGGACGAGCGACCGCCCGACAGCCGTCAGTCGCGGTCGTACCGTAGCGTGAGATAGGCGGCCACGGACGACGCGACGACGGCGAATCCCGCCAGGACGCCGAACAGCACGCTCGCATTGAAGTACTGGATTACACCGCCGGCGATCGCGGCACCGGCAGCACCGACGCCGAAGACGCCCATGTAGGTGTAACCGTAGGAGAGGCCGCGGGTTCCGGCCGGGGTGTACTCGGCGACGGTCGCCTGGTAGAGCGGCTGGACGACGAACAGGACGAAACCAAGCATCGCCCCCACGACCAGGAAGGGGACGAGTCCCCGGTCTGCGGCAGGCAAGAAGAGGAGTGCCAGCACGGCGAGGACGCCGAAGGCGATGCTCAGTCCCTTTTCCATGCGCATCCGGTCAGTAAGCTTGCCGCCGAGGAACTGGCCACCCATCCCGATCATCAGGAGGGCAGCGTAGACGTACCGGGAGGGCTCGAGGGTCCGGCCGCCGAACTCGATGGCCTCGAACATTGGGAACGAGGAGAGCAGTTCCGGGAGGAAGGTGAGAAAGCCTCGGTAGTACAGTCCGGAGAGCATCATGATGATTATGACCCCGATGAAGGGACTCAGAAGGAGGAGTTTGGACTCGGTGACGAACTCGTCGAGTGAGGTGACGGAGTCGGCTTTCGAGTTCTCGACGGCGCCGTCGACCGCTGCGGCCTCGTCGAACTCGACGCGGGTGGCAAGGAGGCCCGCGACCAGCGCCGGGACGGCGAGCACCATGGCGACCATGTTCCAGCCGAGAAAGAGCAGCAGGATCGTCGCGATGAGGGGCCCGAACGCGATCCCGAAGTTCCCGGCCATCCCGTGGTAGGCGAACGCGTCGCCCCGCTGGTGGACCCCTTTACTAATGAGTGCCAACCCGGACGGGTGGTAGGTACTTGCCGCGATACCCCAGAGGACCAGTGCGAGGGCGATGACGGGGATCGACGGTGCGAGTCCCAGAAGGACGAAGGACAGGCCCATGCCGAAGAGGGCCATAGCGATGAGACGCCGGGAGCCAAACCGGTCCGAGAGGATGCCGCCGGGAATCGCGCCCAGGCCGAAGAGGGCATAGCCGATGGAGACGATCAGCCCGAGTCGGCCCGGGGTCACCTGGAAGGTATCCAGCCAGATGGTCATCAGGATGGGAATCGAGAGCTCGTAGGTGTGGACCATCCCATGGGCGACCATCACCAGGCCGACGATGGACCGGTCGTTACTGTTCACTACCTGACCCTCCTGTGTCCCGGGCCATAACGGCCACGATTTCACCGGCGGGCGGGCCAGCGTTCCTGGCCCGTCAGCCGGCATCCTCCGAGTGGGGAAACGGCCGTTCGTGGAAGGCTAGTGAAGGCGAGGAAGCGAAACCGGCCCTGACCGCCCTACGCGCAGCCTGTAGCCGACGGCCGGGAATATTGGTCTCCCAGGCGTGGGGGGTGGCCGGCTCGGACAGACGGCCTGATGGCCGCTTCGATAACTTATCCCTAAGTCCCTTGAAGGCGAGGCCTATGCACCCTGGTGCCATGGGGAAACCCAGGGAAAACACTTATGATACATGTCCACATACAACATGATAGAGCATGGTCGACTACTACGATCTGGTACTCGGTGTAATCCCGCTGGCCATCCTGGGCATCGGAGGCGGGCTCCAGGTTGTCGGCCTCGCCAGTACCACGGCTATCGCCGCAGGCGGTCTCGTGGCGGTGGTGCTCGTCCTCCACGCGCTCTTCGTCAGGGCCCCGATCTCGCGGCCGGAACCCACGCCCGAACCGGGCAGGACACCTCCCCCGGACACCGGCGGCGGTGGACCGGTCCAGCCCGCCGACTGACTGCTTTGTCTTGTCACGATCCCTGTTCCAGGAGCGGTCCCGCCGCTCCCCATAGCATTATTCGGGCGCTGAGCGAACAGCCTGTATGACGACGGTTCGGATACTCTCGAGCGAGGACGTCGCGGAACTGGCCACGCCCGCAGACTACGTCGAGGCGGTCAGGGAGGCATACGACCAGCGAGGTCGCGGCGCACCGGCGAAACCCCGCGAGACCTTTGCCAGTGATAACCCGCCTGGAATGCTCACGACCTACGGCGCGATTCTCCCGGAGACGGGTACGATGGGCGGTTACATGTACAGTGCCGGGTTCGGAGCCGAAGACGCGTGGTTCCTGGCTCCGGTGTTCGATGCGGACGATGGCTCCCTCTTGGCGCTGGTCGACGGTGCGAGCATGAACCCGTACAAGACCGGCGCCGCAGGCGGCGTCGCCGTCGACGCGCTCGCCAGGCCCGACGCAAGTCGGGTCGTTGTCTTCGGGAGCGGGGCGCAGGCGAGAGGTCAGCTCAAGGCCACCGCCACGGTTCGGGAGCTGGACCATGTGGCGGTCTACTCCCCGACCCCTGCCCACCGGACCGAGTTCGCGGCCGAGATGGACGAGTACCTCGCGGCCACGGTCGACCCGGTCGAGGCCCCCTCCGATGCCGTCCGCAGCGCAGACATCGTGATCACGGCCACCAATGCGTCCGAACCGGTCTTCGACGGCGAGGATCTCAAGCCTGGTGCCCACGTCACTGCCATGGGGCAGTATCACCCGGAGAAGCGCGAGATCGACGCGACCACGGTTGCACGTGCGGTCTACGTGCCGGACCTGCGGGAGCGGGTCCAGCAGGACGCTGGAGCCTTCCTGCAGGCCCAAGCGGCGGGACGCGTCGATGAGGACCACGTCCATGCGGAGCTCGGCGAGGTCGTCGCCGGTCGGGCGGCAGGCCGGACGAGTGACGACGACATCACCCTCTTCGACAGCGGCGGGACCGCTATCGAGACGGTGGCGGGGGCGACGTTGCTCTACGAGCGTGCCGACGCCAAGGATATCGGCTCGACAGTGGCCTTCCAGCCCGCAAGCGAGGCGCTCACGGGCACGCAAGTATAGCCCCAGCAGTTCGCGACCGACGTGTCCGGACGCCAACTATCATCCGATCTTCACAGGAGTGTCTCGATGCCCATGGCCTGGAGCACTGACACGCCCCCGAGCAACGCGCCCCCCAGATAGCCCAGGATCGCGCCCCCATTCAATAATGGCAGGCCCGCGTGCGCGCGCCCCTTCATAACCATCCACAGCAGCGCCAGCAATCCCGCCAGCGTACCGACAATCGCTCCCAGGGACGCGATCTCGACCCCCAAAAGCGCGGGCGTTTCGAGAAAGGCGGTGGCGCTTGCTACGAGGATCGTCGGGATAACCGCGTCACCCAGGCCGATGAAGAACGCGTCCCGTTCGAACGGGTCGCCGTCGGACTCCTCGTCCGGGGCAGTTGAGGCGGCCTCGGGCGTTTCTTTTGCCTGTCCGCCCTCCTCGCCACCCACCTCGGCTGCCATCCGGTCGGCCATCGCCAAAAAGGAGTACGAGGCCGAGGTCGGGATGATCACGATGACCGGCACCCTGAGTTCCATGACGCCTGAGGCGAGGGTCAGCATGTGTTCGGTCCCGTAGACGCTGATCGCGTCGTAAATCGCGAGCGCAACGAGGAGCAGGAGCACGGGGAGCACGGACAGACTGATCCCGAAGAGGGCAGCGGCACCCATCCCCATGATCAGCCCCGCGGCGTCGAGGACCCACCATTCGGGATAGGCGAACAGGCCCACGATTATCGCGAGGGCGCCGAGGGCCGCACCGCCGTGAAACGGGATACCCAGACCTGCAAGTGGCGGCAGGAAGGTCGAGAACACATACGCCGAGATCATCCCGCTGGTCAGGACGATGCCTGCTCGCAGGAGCAGGGTGCGGTTCACGCGAAACAGGACCAACATCCCGGCGGTCGCGACGAGCAACACGCCGATGTAGAAGAGCGTATTCGCCGGGTCCTCGGGGTTCTCGACGGCCTGGTAGCCGGCGGCCTGGAACGGTTCGACGAGCGCCAGCGCGCCGAGCTGGACGCCAAGGAAGAAGCCCACGGCCCCCAGGACCGCGAGCGCGACTTGTCGTCGGGTGGCCATCGTGGCTTCGTTCCGGCCCACCGCTCTTGGCCCTTGTGACTCCGGAGTGGCGGAACCGAACGAGTAGCGGGGGAAGGAAGAAAGGGGTGCAGTGGGGGGAAGGAGGTTTTGCAGTCTACCGCCTATCGAGTATATAACGCTGCGTTCAGCAACGCAGGCGCGTGGACCCAGTCGGCGGGCGAGACCGCGAGATACGGCTCCCCGGTGGGCCCGAACACGTCCACGATCCGCCCGACTGTATCGAGGTTCTCGTCGACGACCTCGGTGCCGAGCGAAGGCACCGGGTCGCCCGCGGCTCGCAGAACGAGCAATCCCTGTGCGATCCTGACGACCGATCCCGCTCGCTGCATCAGTCTCTCAGTGCCTGGACGTATGCCGCGACTGCCTGGATCATGTCGCTCTTGCCCGCGTCGTCGGCATTCTGGACGGCCACCCGTCCCGTCACGTCCATGGGATGACGGGGATAGGCCTTGTCGCGCTCGATGGTGGCGTCGTACCCGACCTGCTGGACGGCCTTGGCGATCTCTTCGACGGTGGGTTCCGGTACCGCCATGGATGTGGCGACCCGACGCCCTTCGCTACGCGAAAGGTCGGCGTCGAAGTAGGCCGGCCAGATGATGTTCTCGACCATGCTCCTGGCGGGGCTACCCGGGCCATCGATTAAACCCTGACGGAGGCGTATGCCCGGATTGACAGAATAGTAAGAGGGGCGCGGATGTCCGGATTGACAGAACAGTGTGAGTGGTGCGGATGCCCGGACTGATAGGGCCTCGGCTCACAGCGGGTAGCATGGCGCGACGGCTCGTGCTGGCCACGGTCCTGTTCGTCCTGATCGCTCAGCCGGCCGCGGGAACGGTCGCGACGGACGCTTCTGCTGGCGCTCAACTGGAGCGGGGAGGACCGTCCGCGGCGGCCGCGGCCACTGACGACGGGGCAGTATCAGCCACTTCCGACGGTGACATCATCAGACGGATGACGTTCGCCCTCACCCCGTCAGAGCCCGGCACCGTTCGCGTGACACTCGCATACGAGATTCCGGACTCGGTCGTCGAACTGCGGACCAGTGTGCCGTCGACTGCGACTGTCCGCCAGACGGAGGACTTCGAGTCCGACGGGACCGGGAATTACACCTGGACGGGTGACGGGGGAGCAGGGTCGATCACCTTCGACCTGCCGGCGAACCGTTCCGGGGAGTACCAGTACGATCGGGAGACAGATCGAGCGGCCAGCTGGCCGGAGCCGGGGGTGGTGTCGGAACCGACGGGTGCGCGCGCCGCGTCGACTGCCGGTAGCGGGTTGCTCTTCGCTGATACCGGTCCCTGGGCGCTGGTGTCGGTGCCCCCGATTTCCGTTTCGTGGTCCTACCGTGGCCAGCCAGCCCCGCAGCTCGTCCGACAGGTGCGAGCGGCCGGCGAGGGCGTCGCCGGGAGCCGGATGGTCTACCTCGGCCCGCACACGAGCACCAGGCGAACGATCGACGGCCAGGAGGTTACCCTCGTGGTTCCCGAGGACGCCTCGCTGGAACCCGATGCGGACGCCGTACTCTCGTCGATCGGGGCTGCCTCCGCGTCGCTCCAGATCGGTGCCAAGCCGGAGCGGATGGTGCTCATCGCGGCCCCCACGTCGGTCGACTGGGGTCCGTTCGGGCTGGCCCAGGGAACCGACGCCTGGGTCCGGGCCGACCAGTCACTCGACGATGCGAACAACGTCTGGCTGCACGAGTACGTGCACGTCCGACAGGATTTCAGGACCACGGCTGACGCCCGGTGGACCCGCGAGGCGATGGGGGAGTACTACGCCGCAGCTCTGACACTGGAGCAGGGACGTATCGGTTTCGACGCTTTCCGCGAGCACCTCGCTCGGGGGGCGGACCAGCGGTACGACGAGACGGTTCTCTCGCGGCCCGAGACGTGGGCATCGCTCGCGAACTACGTGACGGGCGCACTGGTCTTCGGTGACCTCGACCGCCGGATGCGGGTCGCGACGGACGGGAGCGAGCCGGCGAGTCACCTGGTTCGGGCGATGAATCGGCGTGAGGGCCCCGTCGACGATGCGTTCCTGGACGAGACGATCGCGTCCCTCGCGGGGGACTCGGCCGCGGCGACGTTCGAGCGATACGCCACCACGACCACGCGGCCCGAGATGTGGACCCGCTCGGACCATCAGGCCGCCTTCTCCACGTTGCCACCCCGGATCGTCGCGGGGGGCGAGCGGGCGTATTATACTAGTGGCCCGTACCGGAATCGGACCGTCGACGAGATTCCGGTCCTGGTCCCGGGCGAGCGGCTATCGATTTCGGTGCTGCTGGCGAACGAGGGGGATGCGAGGGGCGAGTTCCGACGCGAACTCCTGGTCGAGGGCGAGCAGGTAGCGGTCGCGGAGGGCGAGCTGGCCGGGGGCGCAAACACCACCGTGACCTTGAATCACACCTTCGGGACCCCCGGCACCTACGGCCTACGCCTCGACGGCATGAATTGGACCGTCGCAGTCGCGGAGCCGCGCGTGCCCACCGTGTCCGCCATCGACGTCCCACGACGCGAGGTGGAGACTGGAGCGAGCGTGACGGTCACGGTGACCCTGGCGAATCCTGGCGCACGGCCAGCAGGTGGGAACCTGTCCCTGCTCGTGGAGGGGGAATCCCGGACCAGCTGGACAGTTCGGCTCGATGCGGGTGCCACTGTGACGAGGACGGCGGAACTGACGTTCGATAGCCCCGGCGAGCACGTGATCCAGGTGGGCAACCAGACTGCGACCATCACCGTCGCAGCTCCGTCCACAACCGCTTCCACGAGTTCGAGTCCGACTTCAGGTGATGGCACCCAGACGGGTGGGACACAGACCGACGCTGACGCGTCGCCCACTGGGACCTCCGTCCCGACGCCAGGATTCGGCCCGCTCAGTATCGTTGGCGTGCTGGTACTTCTGGCGGCACGGGCAGTCAGCTCCGATCGCTGACTCGTCGATGCGTTCGGGCTGGTGACACGTGGCACGACCGCCGGCCCTGCCTGCGGTCTATGCCGAAACGTTTATATCGGACTACAATTCTACCTCCCAGTGACGCATGTCAGGATCTCAGCGAATGCCCGGAAACCAGCCGATTTTCATTCTGAGCGAAGATTCCCAGCGAACACAGGGCCGAGACGCCCGAACCTCCAACATCGCCGCGGGGAAGGCGGTCGCGGAGGCCGTACGGACCACGCTCGGTCCGCGCGGCATGGACAAGATGCTGGTGAGCAACGCCGGCGACGTCGTCATCACGAATGACGGCGCCACGATCCTCGACGAGATGGACATCGAGCATCCGGCCGCCCAGATGCTCGTCGAGGTCGCGGAGTCCCAGGAGGAGTCCGTCGGCGACGGGACCACGAGCGCGGCGGTCCTCGCGGGTAAACTCCTGAGCGAGGCCGAGGACTTCATCGACAACGACATCCACCCGACGACCATCGTCGAAGGCTTCAGCGAAGCCCGCGACATCGCCCTGGAGACGCTCGAAGACCTGGTCCTCGACGTGGAACTCGACGACGACATCCTCACCCAGGTCGCCGAGTCCGCCATGACCGGCAAGGGGACCGGTGGCGTTACCGCCGAGGCCCTCGCGCGGAACATCGTAAAGGCGGTCCGGCAGGTCGAGGAGGACGGCGAACTCCACGACGAGGACATCCAGATCGTGGCCCAGGCCGGTGAATCATCCAGTGCGACCGAACTCGTCGAGGGCGTCATCATCGACGAGGACCGCATCCGGGAGGACATGCCACGGAGCGTCGAGGACGCCACTATCGCAATCATCGACGCCGATCTCGAGACACGCGAGACGTCCGTCGACGTCGAGTACAACGTCCAGAGCGCAGACCAGCTCGACACGGCGATCGAGTCAGAACAGCGGGAACTCCGCCAGTACGCCGACGCGCTCGAGGAGGCCGGCGTCGACGTGGCTTTCGTCACGGGTGACGTCGCCGACATGACCGCCGGCTTCCTCTCCAACAAAGGGATCCTCGCGTTCGACTCCCTCTCGGACAGCGACGCGAAGGCCCTCGCCCGCGCGACCGGCGCCAACCGCCTGGCCACCGTCGAGGACATCGATCCCGAGGACCTCGGCCACGCCGACGGCATCAGCGTGAAACGGTTCGGCGACGACGAGCTCGTGTTCGTCGAGGGCGGTGCCGCGACCGAGACCGTGACGCTGTTCGTCCGTGCCGGCACGGAACACGTGCTCGACGAGCTCGAGCGTGCGATCCAGGACGGCGTCGACGCGGTCGTCGCAGCCGTCGAGAAGGGCGGCGTCGTTCCCGGCGCCGGCTGCACGGAAGTCAAGCTCTCCGACGCTATCCGTTCCGCGGCGGCAGGCGTCGAGGGGCGCAAGCAGCTGGCTGTCGAAGCCTACGCAGACGCCCTCGACGCGATCCCGCGCACCATCGCCGAGAACACCGGCATGGACCCGATTGACGCCCTCGTCGACCTCCGGGCGGCCAACGAAAGCGGGCAGGGCGGGATCATCTCGACCCAGGACCGCGGCACGATCGAGGACCCCGTCGAACATGGGGTCCTGGACCCGACGGCCGTCAAGCGCGAGATACTCCAGTCCGCGACCGAGGCCGCGACGATGATCGTCCGGATCGACGACGTCATCAGCGCGGAGTAAAGCTCGTTCCGCGCGGGGTCACGGATCGTCGCCTCGGAAACCGATAAACGCCCATTTATTATTGGGAGCCAGTCGGTCCCAGAGACCTCGCCGCCACGGTCTCTGCCTCCCGGTCGTTCTAACGGATATGGACCCTGTAATCTGAGGCTAGCCCGATTTCCACGTCCGCGACCCACCTGGGGGTATGGCGACGAGAGGGTTTGCGACGCTCGACCCTGCCCAGGGATCGTGGGGAGTCTCGCATGCCCGGTCGGTCGTGGACGCGGTCGTCGAAACCGGTTCGCTGCCGCCGGTTCCGTCCACCGTCGACCCGGTTTTCGAGGCCGATCGGGGAGCATTCGTCACCCTCGAGAAGGCCACTGGCCTCCGGGGATGTATCGGCCGGCCGGAACCGGAACAAACGGCGATTCGGGCCATCCGAGAAGCAGCCCAGGGGGCCGCCACCGAAGACCCGCGGTTTCCGCCGGTCGGGCCCTCCGAACTCGAGGCGATCACGGTAGAAGTGAGCGTGCTGACGGCGCCGAGGCCCATCGAGGCGAGCGAGGCGCAGGCGATCATGGAGGCAGTCACGGTCGGCGAACACGGCCTCATCCTCCGTGGCGGAAATCGGAGCGGTCTGCTGCTGCCTCAGGTCCCCGTCGAACAGGGGTGGGGCGTCGAGACCTTCCTGGATCACGCGTGTCAGAAGGCGGGTCTTTCCCCGGGCGCCTGGCGCGACCAGGAGGTCAGCGTCGAGCGCTTCAGCGCGCAGGTGTTTGCCGAAGTCGAACCGTATGGGCCGGTCGAGGAAGAGAGCCGACCCGGAAGCGAGCAATGACGGGTATGAAGGCACTGGTTGCATTTGGTATCGCAGAGGGATGACCGCGCTCCGATCACCGGCCGTGGCGGGCCAGTTCTACGCCGGGACAGAGACGGGACTGCGCGACCAGATCGAAACGGCGTTCACCCACGAAATCGGTCCGGGGACGATTCCCGCGGCCGGGGAGGGCACGAGCGACGTGATAGGTCTCGTGTCCCCCCACGCGGGATATCCGTACTCTGGACCGGTCGCGGCTCACGGTTTCGGGGCGCTGGCCGAATCCGGTCGACCCGACGCTATCGTGCTCGTGGGCCCGAATCACCGTGGGATGGGCGAACCCGTCGCGGTGTCGGACGCCGACGCGTGGGAAACCCCACTCGGGACGGTCGACGTTCACGCGGATATGCGTCGGGCTCTCCTCGACCGGAGCGAGCTGGTGGTCGCCGACGAGCGGACGCACGCTGGCGAACACTCCCTCGAGGTCCAGGTACCCTTTATTCAGTATTGCTACGAGTCCCCGCCGCCGATCCTGCCGCTCGTGATGACGAGGCAGGACGAGGACACCGTGCTGTCACTCGCCGAGAACCTGCAGACAGTCCTGGAACCCGGGTCGGAGTCGGTCACAGTCCTCGCCTCCACCGACATGACCCACTACGAACCGGCTGATGTGGCAAAGCGACAGGACCGGAAGGCTATCGCGCGGATGGAAGCGCTGGACGGCCCGGGGCTTCTCGAGGCGGTCGCACGTGAGAACATTACGATGTGTGGCTACGGACCCACAGCCGTGGCACTGTTGGTGGCCGAGGGGCGGAACGGGACTGGTGGCGAACTGCTCCAGTACGCGACCAGCGGCGACACGGGGGGCCCGTCACGGGAAGTGGTGGGCTATGCCTCCGTCCTGATTCGATAATTCGAATTATCTGTGGTCTGGGATGGCCGCTGGCTTTTATTGCGTGGGGTCCTCGACTCGCATATATGACGCTATCCAGGCGTGCCGCGCTCCGCAGCGGCACCGCGATCGCGATCGGTGGGTTGGCGGGCTGTCTCGGCGGTGGGAGCACCGCTGAACGGGTTGATTCGTTGCCGGCGCCCACATTGGGTTCTGCGGACGCCCCTGTGACGGTACAGGCCTTCGAGGATTTTTCCTGTGGGCACTGTGGCACCTTCGCGCTGCAGGTCCTCCCGCAGATCGTCTCAGAGTACGTCGAACCGGGCGAGGTCCGCTATGAGCACCACGATTTCCCCTTCATCTCAGAGTGGTCCTGGAAAGCGGCCAGCGCTGCTCGGGCCGTGCAGGACAACGTGGGCAACGAGGCCTTCTTCGCCTTCTCGAAGGGCCTGTACCGAAACATGGACGCCTACTCCTTGGATCTGGTCGGTTCGCTGGCAGCGGAGGTCGGGGCAGAGCCGGAGACTGTGAGGGCGGCCGCCGCCGATCTCGTCTACAAGCCGGTCCTGGAAGCGGACGAGGAACTTGGCCGCCAGAAAGGCGTACAGGGGACGCCGACGGTGTTCGTGGACGGGCAGAAGGTAGCGAACTACTCCTTCGGGACCGTCTCCAACTCGATCGAATCCCGCCTGTAGTCCGCAGGCGACGAACGGGAGATTCAAGCACCGACTGGCTCTGGTCGAAGATATGCACCGAGCTGTCGGTCTGGATTCGACGGGAGGTCGGAGGCGACGATGAATCCCGAGACGCTCCGCGCAGACATCCCTGCGCTGGAGGAAACCACGTATCTGAACTGGGGTGCCAGCGGCCCGAGTCCCCGGCGGGTCGTTCGCGCGGTCACCGAGGCCCTGGAGACACACGAGTATCGGGACCCCGCCGGTGAGGGCATGTATCCGGCGGCGGACCAGCGCCTCCAGACAGCCAGGGAAGCCGTCGGTGGGCTCTTGGGTGCGGAGTCGGGCGACGTTGCGCTTACGGACAGCACCACTGACGGGATCAACCGGGTGGCAACCGCCCTCGACTGGGAGCCGGGCGATGTCATCGTCACGACCAGCCTCGAGCATTCAGCGGGCCTGCTTCCGTGGCGCCGTCTCGAACGGCGCGTCGGGACCGAGACCCGCGTCGTCGAGGCCCACGACGGAGTCTTCGACCTTGCGGACGTGGAGGCTGCCGTCGAGGACGCGTCTCTACTCTGCGTGAGCGCCCTCGACTGGAAGTACGGACGAATGCATCCCGTGGCCGAACTGGTCGACCTCGCCCACGAGCACGGCACCCGCGTCCTCGTGGACGCGGTCCAGGTGCCCGGGCAACGGCCGATCGACGTGACGGAGTGGGGCGCCGACTTCGTCGTCGGGGCGGGACACAAGTGGCTCCTGGGACCCTGGGGAGCCGGGTTCCTGTACGTCGACCCCGAGTTGAGTCCCACCCTCGAACCCGCCCACGTCGGCTACCGGAGCGTCGAGGAGCCGAACGATGACCCGTACGAGCTCAAAGACGGGGCGGCGCGATTCGAGGTCGCAACGATGAGTCCGGCCGTCTATGCCGGGCTGGTCGAAGGCATCGAGAGCGTGCAGTCGGTCGGACTCGACACGGTCGAATCACGCATCGAGTCGCTGACGGATCGGTTCAAGGAGCGTGTACCCGGTGAGCGACTATTGAGCCCCGAGGCGTATCATTCGGGCCTCGTGACCCTTCAGGTGGAGGAGCCCGAGTCGGTGGTCGAATCGCTCGCGGCCGAGGACCTGCGCATTCGGGCGCTGCCGATGCCGGGGACCGTCCGGTTCTCGTTCCACGCGGTGAACACGACGGAGGACGTCGACGCGGCCGTAACGGCACTACGTGACGCCCTCGTGTAAGCTCAAGTCCGCGACGGCGCCCGTCTCCCGTGCGCGCGCATTCCTAGTGGGCGAATGACCGTGTGATATGCGGCGGATGGCAGCGAGCTCAGATCGCGTCGAATGACAGAGTGGTTGGTTGGTTTGATTAGGTCTCCCAAGGGAGCAGTTGGGACGGGGCGAGCCCTGCCGGTGTCTCCTGGGACGGCCACTGTATTGTGTAGTCGTTACAGAACCGTTAAGTGGTTCCCAGGGGTATAGACCCCTGTCATGAGCGAGTCCTCGGAAAACCTCGACGATATCCGCGAACGCAAGCGACAGGAGATCCAACAGCGTCTCTCCGGTGAGGCACCCTCGGGTGGGAGCCAGGACGGCGGCTCGCAGGCAGCGCCCGACGAGCCGATCCACATCCGGGACCCGGGACACTTCGAGGAAGTCACCGCTTCCTACGACGTCGTTCTCGCTGACTTCTACGCCGATTGGTGTGGTCCGTGCAAGATGCTCGAACCGATCGTCGAAGAACTGGCGCGTGAGACGGACGCCGCCATGGCCAAGGTCGACGTCGACCAATTCCAGGGTCTGGCCCAGCAGTACCGCGTCCAGGGCGTGCCGACGATGGTCCTGTTCGCCGACGGCGAGGTCGCCGAGCGGATCGTCGGCGTCAGGGAGAAGCACAACCTGGCGCAGCTTATCGAGCGGCACGGCGGCGCCTGAGTCCCCCGCGAGCGGATTCTCCGCAGCCTTACACCGTGTGGATCCCGTCCGCGAACCGATACGGGAGCCGCGCGTAGATCTCGGCGTTCTTGGTCAAGGCGTCGCCGGTGATGAACTCGTCCACCGCGTGGACGGTCTCGGTGCCCACGCCGAACTCGACCGTCGAGATGCCGGCGTTACGGAGCCGTTTCGCGTCGCCCCCGCCGGTGGCACTCCTGAGGAACACCCGCTCGCCGAGCACGGCGCTCGCGGTCTCTTCCGTCGCGGTCACGAGCGGGGCGTCAGCCGCTTCGTAGGTCCCGACGCTCCAGCTGCTCTCGGTGATCCGCACCCCCTCGTGACGGTCCAGGCAGGTCCGCACGTCCGCGAGGACGGTCTCGGTGTCGACGCCTGCAGTGAGGCGGATGTCGATACCTGCGGTGGCGCGCTCGGGAACCGCGTTGATCGACTCCCCGCCGCTGAGGTGGCCCAGGTTGACGGTGGGGTACCGGAAGAGGCGTTCGGCCGCTTCGTGGCCCACGGTCGGCTCGTAGTATTCGATCGATTCGTCGATGACCGGTTCGAGGGCTGCATCGATCTCTATGGCTCGCTGGGAGAGGGAGTTCCGCAGGTCGTCGACGGCCGCGTAGACGGCATCGATGGCATTGTCGCCCATGACGGGGCGCGAACCGTGTGCGGCCTCGCCAGTGGCTTCGAGCGTGAGCCAGATGCTGCCCTTGTCGGCGACCGTCAACGAGAACCGACCCGCCTCGCAGGTGGTCTCACCGATGACGCACGCGTCAGCCTCGATTGCCTCGGCCTCGACGAGCGCCCCGATGCCGGCCTCGCTGGGGACCTCCTCGTCGCTGACGATCGCGATCCCGAGGTTCACCGGAGGCTCGATACCGAGGACGGCGTACCCGCGGATCACCTCGAGCATTGCTGCCAGGGGCCCCTTCATGTCGGTGGCGCCGCGTCCGTAGAGGCGGTCGCCGTCGACCTCTCCCAGTGGCGCTTTCGTCCACGCTTCGGTGTCGTACGGGACGGTATCGAGGTGACCGTTGAAGAGAAACGTTTCCTCGGCCGCACCGGGAATCGTCGCGACGAGGTTCGGTTTTGCCGGATCCACCGTGATCCGCTCGGTCTCGATCCCGGCCTCGTCGAGGAACGCTTCCACGAATGATGCCAGCTCGGCCGTCTCGCCGGGGGGATTCTGGGTATCGTAAGAAAGGAGATCCATCGTCAACTCGACGAGTTCGTCCTCGCGACCGGCGAGGTGGTCCGTCAGTGCATCGACGCCCTGTGCGGTAGTTGTCATTGATCAGGTGATCGGCGGCGGGGAACCGACGTCGACGTCCTCCTCGCCGTACTTGTTCCGGAATCGGCCGATCATGTAGCCGATCTGGGCGTACCAGTCGTTCAGTTGTTGTTGCATGTCCGTGGCGACCTGGTCTGGGTCCGTGATACGATACACGTGGTAATAGCCTCCCTGGTCGTAGTTCACCTGCTCTTTCTGGACGAGGCCCGCCTCGAGCAACCGCTGGACGGACCGGTAGGCAGTCGAGCGCTCCCGGTCGACCGCGTCCGCGAGCTGGTCGATGGTGAGGGGGTCCTCGGCGGTCGAGAGCACGCGGAAGCACTCCCGATCCAGCTCGTTCAATTCGTACAGGCACTCGAGCAGCCCCTCGCACTCGAGGTCCCGCTCCAGGTGGCGGTTCAACGCCTGGACCATGATAGCTGGCCATTCGGAACCCGGGACCAAAAGACTTGCGCGGTCGATTCAATACTATACACGCACACTCGTCCGGGATCGAGAAGGGCGGCGGATGGGAGGGCAAGGAAGCGATGCCCGACTCGACTGCAATGGCGGCCAAGTAGAGCAGGCGACGACCGGCGACCACAGTGGAGAGGGCCAGGAGAGTACGACGCCCCCTCGACCGCAGTGGCGGCCAGCAAGAGGACGCGAGGACCGGCCCCACCACTCAATCGAGCTTGCCCGCGAGCACCTTCGCGGCGGTGAGGACCGGGTCCCAGGTCGGCCCGAAGGGCGGGGCGTAGGAAAGATCGAGATATTCGACCTCGTGGACGGTTAGGCCGGCGTGGAGCGCGGTCGCGATCGTGTCGATGCGTTTCGCGACCCCTTCTTCCCCAACCATACTGGCCCCGAGTACAGCGTCGCTCTGTCGATCGGCCACGAGGTTCACCTCGATGGGCGACCCACCTGGATAGTATCCCGCGCGCGAGGCGGACGTGATCGTGGCCGAGATCGGGTTGAATCCCGCATCCTGGGCCCGCTCCTCGTCGATGAGGCCGGTCCGGGCCGCCTCGAGATCGAAGGCTTTCACGGCTGCGGTGCCCGCGATCGGGCCGACTGGGGTTGGCGTCCCGGTCACCGTCTGTCCGATGGCCCGACCGGCTCGATTGGCCGTCAACGCGAGCGGGACGTGGTCCGGGTCACCTGTCACCACGTTCGTCATCTCCGCGCAGTCGCCGGCGGCATAGACGTGCTCCAGGTTCGTCCGACCGTACTCGTCCGTCGCGATGGCTCCCGACTCGCCGAGTTCGACGCCGGCCTCCGCTGCCAGATCGGCGTTGGCCTGGACCCCGACGCCGATGACGACCAAGTCGACCGGGACCCGCTCATCGTCCGTCCGCACAGCCTGGACCGCCTCATCGCCCTCGAAACCCTCCACGCGTGTGTTCAGGTGCAGCGTCACGTCCTGGGACTCGAGTTCCGCCTCGACCGCTTCGGCGACCGTCTCGCCGAACGGCGCCAGCACGTGGGGCAACATCTCGAAGAGGTGGACCGAGAGGCCCTGGCCCCGGAGCGCTTCTGCCATCTCGATACCGATGTAGCCGCCGCCCACGACACCGACGGTTTCCGGAGAATCGGGTCCGGTTGATTCGATCCGCGAGCGAATCTCCGCGCCCGCCGGGAGACTGTGCAGGGTATGAACGTCGTCGAGATTCACCCCGTCGAACGGCGGGACGATCGCGCTGGCGCCGGTCGCGATGAGCAGCGTTCCATACGCTTGTTCGAACCGCTCGTCGGGTCCCTCGACAGTGACCGTTTGCTCCTGGGGGTCGATCCCGGTCACTTCATGCTGGGTCCGGAGGTCGATATCCCGCTCCTCGCGGAACTCCGTCGCGGTTACCGAGACGAGGTCCTCGAGGTCCTCGATTTCGCCCTTTACATAGTACGGGAGCCCGCAGGCGCCGTAGGACACCCAATCGCCCTTCTCGAAGGCGATGATCTCCAGGTCCGGATTCTCCCGCCGCGCCTTGCTCGCCGCACTCATGCCGGCGGCGTCGCCGCCGACGATGACGAATGGCTCGCTCATACCGGCACTACCCCGCCACGACTCTAAAGTATTGGTACTCCAGCACAATACAACTGGGCCCACGAAGCTTGAAGGGAAGAACGCACGACCGTACACTGTGCCACGCGTCGAGCCCTTCAGGCAGCACACCGACCGATACGAAGCCTGGTTCGAGACCTTCGAGGCCGCGTACGAGTCCGAGATAGCTGCACTCCGAGCCGTCGGCCCGGACCCGGAGCACGGGCTGGAGATCGGCGTCGGAACCGGCCGGTTTGCGGGCCCCCTCGGGTACCAGTACGGTGTCGATCCCGTCCCAGAGATGTTGGGTGAGGCGGTCGACCGCGGGGTCACCGCTGTCCTGGGGGTCGCCGAAGCGCTGCCATTCCGCGACCGGAGCTTCGATAGCGCTCTCCTCGTCACGACCATCTGCTTCGTGGAGGACCTCCAGGGCACGTTCGAGGAGGCCGCGCGGGTCCTCCGCCCGGGCGGCTGGCTCGTGATCGGGTATATCGACCGGGAGAGCCGGGTCGGCCGCCACTACCAGGAGAGCAAGGACGAGAACCCGTTCTACAGGAACGCGACCTTCGTCTCGACCGATGAAGTCCTAGAACTCCTCGCCCGGACGGGATTCGAGGAGGTCGGGTTGAGACAAACGATCTTCTCGATGCCGGACGAGATGGAAGAGCCCGACCCCGTCCGGGAGGGATACGGGGACGGCTCGTTCGTTGCGCTCGCTGCCAGGGTCGGCAATGGGTCTTGAGGCGGTGACAGGTCCGGACGGTGGACCCACAGGCCAGCGGGGCGGGACGCCGCTCAGAACACCATCGCATCGAGGAGGCCGGCCACGAGTGACACCAGGTCACGATGGAGGACGATGACGAGGAGGTTGTTCGCGAAGATCAACAGGCCTGCGGCAACCAGGAGCCCGATCCAGACCTCGAAGCTCACGGCGACGACCTCGTCGTACGGCTCGGGTGCATCACGGGCGAGGCGTATCAGCCCGTAGAAGAGAAGCACGAGCAGTCCGAGCGCGAAGAGGTTCACCCCGATGAGGATCGGGGTCCCCCGGGACAGTGCCCATCGAACGATGGGATTTGCCTCTGCCGTGGCGCCGACTGCGCCAGCGGCCAGGATCGTCGTGAGAAGGTCCACGGTCAAGAGCAGGAAGAGCGCGACGGCCACCCAGGACCAGTACTCCTCGACCCGTTTGCGCCTGGGGACCGGAACCTCCATGGATGGGCATGGGCGGCTGGCGTCATAAGCTCCTGTATACCCCTGGGGCGTTCGGCTACCGAGCGGGATGAAGGCCTGCAGGACAGTGGTGCCGTTACCCGTATTCCATCGCCGGGCTGCGGAGATCCTCAGCCGCTTGGCGCAGGTGGATGTCGGCCGCCACCGCGACACCGAACCCCTCTTCCAGCTGATCGACGATCGCTGCGTCGAGGCGACCCGCCTCGGCGCAGCCGGCGACCGAGGCTGCGTGGAGGTCCAGATCGAGGCGGTCAAGATGGAGTGTACCCTCGACCGCAGCGTGGACGGTGAGGTCGTTCAGCCTGGGCTCGAGGCCGTGCAGGTCCACGTCCTCGACACGCTCGACGGCATCGATTCGTTCCAGGATCTCCATCACGCCGTCGTCGAGGGTCCCGGGCGTGTTGCGGGGGACCTGGACCTGCAACTGTGCGTCGAACCGGACGGTCGGTTGTGTTGCGTGCATAGGCTTCCGGCACGATTCGAACGTGCGTCGCCCGCGGCGACCACCGGGGACCTGGTGTCGCGGAAGCCACAGCTGACTTCCCTCGAGTCGATCGGCAGCGCAGAATGGATCGCAGTCCGGTCCACCGCGGCATGACCCATCGCGCCGCCGACCGCCTTACGCGGCGAGGGTGGAGCCGAACTGCGAGACGGTGACCGGCGACGAACCCACGCTTGCCCCCGCCCTCGGGGCCCCGTACCACCCACTCGTGACGCGGGCGGGTTCGGATTCGGCACGTGGGATCGTCATGTCGGTCACCTCGAGCCCGAACGTGTCGGGTCACCACAACGATGTGAAGCACCCACTATAAGTGTTGTTGGGGCGTGCGAACGGGTCCCAGCCACGTTCGGCGCTGAGCGATGGGAGAGGAGGAAACCGAGGAGGACCGTTTGTGACGGGTCGTGGCCGCCCGGTCCGGTCGAAGAAGTATTATTCAGGTGGCGCGCTGGTAACACCAACACGGAAATTTTCTTTTCGAAACCCGAACCAGAATACCGATTGGCAACACTTTTGATTCACGAAATCGAATACCTCGATGCGATGTCAGACGAGACACCCGAAGACGCCCCGCGCATGTCCCTCATCGGGGACCGGTTCCCCGACCTGACCGTCGAGACGACGCATGGAACCCTCCGCTTGCCCGAGGAGTACGCGGGCGAATGGTTCGTCCTCTTCAGTCACCCGGGCGATTTCACTCCGGTCTGCACAACCGAGTTCGTCGCGTTCGAGCAGCGCCGCGAGGAGTTCGAGGCGATGAACGCCAACCTGATCGGTCTCTCCGTCGACCGCGTCCACTCTCACATCAAGTGGACGGACTGGATCGAGGCGGAACTCGACGTCGACATCGGCTTCCCGATCATCGCCGACGAGACCGGCGGGGTCGGCTCCGAACTCGGTATGATCCACCCCGGAGCCGGGACGAGCACCGTCCGGGCGGTCTATCTGGTGAACCCCGAGGGTGTCATCCGGCAGATACTCTACTACCCGATGGAGGTCGGCCGCAACATCGACGAGATCCTTCGCTCGCTCGAAGCCCTGCAATTCAGTGAGGAGGAGGGCGTTGCGACGCCCGCCGACTGGCCGAACAACACGCTCTTCGAAGACAAAGTGCTCCTGCCGCCGCCCGGCACGGACCAGGACGCCGAGGCCCGTCTCGCTGAAGCCGAGGAGAAGGGCTATGACGCCCGCGACTGGTGGTTCACCCTCCGGGACCGGTAAGCGACCAACCAACAGTTTTCTTTGCTGAAGCCTCACCCGGACGACCCCGAGTCATCACTCTTCCGTCCGTCGGTGGCCTTATCTACGGCCGGCCCCACCCGAATCGTGATGAGCGATCCGACCGACGGGGCCGGCGCCGAGGCGTTCCTCCAGGAGTTCATCGACGATCACGGCTTTCTCTCATTCCTGGATCTCACCGTGGAGGAACTCGAGGTGGGCCACCTCGTCATGCGTGTTCCGTACCATCGGAAACTCACAAACAAAGGGCCGGGTAACGGCAACGTGCACGGCGGGATCGCGTCGACGCTGATCGACACCGCCGGTGGCCTCTGCGTCCATAGCGCTCTCGAAGACCCGCTGGCCTCGAGCGTGGCCACGATCGACCTCAACGTTTCGTACCTGCGACCCGCACGAGGTGACCTGGTCGGCACCGCGGACGTGGTCAGGATCGGCGGCACGGTGGGCGTGGCCGAGGTCACAGTCGAAAGCGAGACCCCGGGCGGCGAGGTGGCACCGGTCGCCGTCGGCCGGGGCTCTTTCCGGATATTCCGGCCGGAGTCCTGACCGGGGAACAATCCTGCAGGCAGCCCGGGGGACCCAAAGATTCTCGCCCGTCGGTCTCGACCGGCTGGTATGGAGGAGGCTGCGGAGACGCTCTTCTGGCACCGTCGCGATCTCCGGGTCCAGGACAACGTGGGTCTGGAACAGGCGACCGAGGTGGCCCCCGTAGCCCCGGTCTACGTCTTGGATCCGACGCTCCTGCGGTATGCGGGCGACCATCGGATCGCCTTCTTCCGTCGTGCCCTCGAAAGCCTGCAGGAGGCGTATCGGGACATGGGCTCCGATCTCCTCGTACGCGAGGGCGACCCCACAGCCGTCATCCCGGAGCTGGCGAGAGCGGCGGAGACAAAGCGGGTCGTCTGGAACCAGGACCACTCCCGGTATGCCACCGAACGGGACATCGCTGTACTCGAGGCGCTCGAAGATGCTGGCGTCGAAGCGATCGAGGCGGCGGATATGACCCTTCACGAACCCGGGTCGATCCTGACCACGAACGGGGATCACTACTCCGTCTATTCCTATTATTATCGGAAGTGGGCCGAGGGGCCGGCAGCGAGCCCCGCAGCCGCGCCGACAGCAACCGATCTGGCGGATCTCACCGCCCCGGACGTAGGCGAGGTGGCCACTACGTGGACTGCGGAGGAACCACCGCTGGCGGCCGGCCGAGAACCGGCGGTCACGCGGCTCGAGCAGTTCCTGGATGGGCCGATCTATGAATACGAAGACCGCCGGGACGACCCGGCCGCGGAGGGAACGTCGCGGCTCTCCCAGGATCTCAAGTTCGGAACGCTCGGCATCCGGGAGGTCTTTGCCGAGACCGAGGCTGCCCGCGAAACGGCCGCAGACGAGGCCGCCCGGGAGGGCGTGACGGCCTTCCAGCGCCAGCTCGCCTGGCGGGACTTCTACGTCCAGGTGTTGGCCGCGAATCCGGCAACGGTCCGGGAGAACTTCAAGACCTACGCGAACCCGATCGAATGGCGGTCCGACGAGGAGGCCCTCGAGGCGTGGAAGCGCGGTAAAACGGGGTATCCCATCGTCGACGCGGGGATGCGACAGTTGCGGACGACCGGGTACATGCACAATCGGGTCCGGATGATCGTGGCATCTTTCCTGACGAAAGACCTCCTCATGGACTGGCGCCACGGGTATCGGTGGTTCCGGGAGCGTCTCGTCGATCACGAGACGGCTAACGACGTGGGTGGCTGGCAGTGGGCCGCCTCGACCGGGACCGACGCCCAACCGTATTTCCGGATTTTCAATCCGAGGACCCAGGGCGAACGCTTCGACCCTGAGGCCGAGTACATCCGAACCTACGTTCCCGAACTCGCCGAGGTGGAGCCGGCGACGATTCACGACTGGCCGGAACTCCCACCGGAGCGCCGGGATGCCGTCGCCCCCGAATACCCTGCGCCGATCGTGGATCACGCCGACCGGCGTGAGGCGGCGATCGAGATGTTCGAGCGAGCGCGAGGCGAGGACTGAGACGCCACCGCCAGCGCGCTCGAGGGAGGGTTGGGGAAGAGTCCTTGCATGCCCCGTCCTCAAGATTTATCATATTGTCAAGTGTTGTGTGACGTGGGGAATTACCATGTCAGAACGTTCAGATCCGGAGCTACCGCCGTTGCCGTACGACTACGACGCCCTCGAACCGCACATCTCGGAGCAGGTATTGACCTGGCACCACGACACCCACCATCAGGGATACGTGAACGGCCTCGACAGCGCCGAGGAGACCCTTGCCGCCAACCGCGAGGCCGGCGACTTCGGTGGAACCCAGGGCGCCCTGCGCTCGGTGAGCCACAACGGGTCGGGCCACTACCTCCACACCATGTTCTGGGAGAACATGTCACCGGACGGCGGTGGCGAACCCGAGGGAGCGCTCCGCGAGAAGATCGAATCGGACTTCGGCTCGTATGACGCCTGGAAGCAGGAGTTCAAGCAGGCCGCATCCTGGCCCGCAGGCGGATGGGCGCTCCTGGTCTACGACCCGGTCGCCAAGCAGCTCCGTAACCTCGCCGTCCAGAAGCACAACGACGGTGCCCTCTGGGGCGCCCACCCCATCATGGCCCTCGACGTGTGGGAGCACTCCTACTACTACGATTACGGGCCGGACCGGGGCAGCTTCGTGGACGCGTTCTTCGAGGTCGTCGACTGGGACGACGTCGCGGCGACCTTCGAGAAGGTGCGGTCGCGCTACGAAGGCTAAGCAGCTAGCCTACCACCGTTCTTTGAGAGGACTTTTCCCGGAGAGCGACGCCCATAGGCGTATGCCGACGTCAAAGAGCGAATTCGACCGGCTCCATCCGGCGGACTTCTACGAACCCGCGGAACTCCTCGACGCCGACCAGATGTACACAGTCTACGAGATTGCCCGGCTGCTGCAGGAACTCGACCCGGACGAGGCCCTGGATCCCGAGACCGAGGCCATATTACTAGACTGGGCCATTCCCTGGATCATGGTGAAGGCCGACGACCTCGTCGTCGCCCAACCCCGCTCCGACGACGAACCTGGATACTACGGGCTGGCGACCGACGAGTGAGCCCAGCGATTCACAATCGCGCTGCCCTGAGCGCCATGTCCACGTGAGAGAGGGGATCCTGCTCGACGCTGGGGCCGTGCCCGCAGTACATCGCCGAGAGGTGGTCCTGGACGCGGTCCCGCACGCGCTCGATGCTCTCGACCAGCCGTCCCCGATCGCCTTCGGCCAGGTCGGTTCGGCCGAAGCCCCCGTTCTGGAACACGAGATCGCCCACGAAGAGGCGGCCTGGCTCGGGTGCGTAGAAACAGAGGTGATCGTTCTTGTGGCCGGGCGTGTACAGTGCCTCGTACTCGTGGTCGCCGATCTGCACCGTCGCGCCGTCCGGAATCTCGTTGTCGATCGCTGGATGCTCGGGGTCGAATCCCCAGGATTCGACGTCGAAGGTGTTCGTGACCGTCCGCGTGTTCTCGACATGGTCCGGGTGCGTATGGGTCAGTACGACAGCGTCGAGAGCCTCGACCGCCGCCTCGATTGCCGGTACGACGTCGAAGTTCGCGCCCGGGTCCACGAGCACGGTCCGGTCCCCCTCCACGAGGAAGACGTTACTCGTAAAGGCCTGGACCGAGGCGGCGAGGTTCCGGATCATCGTCGTGTCGTGCAGATGGACGACCGATAGATGAGTCTTGCCGTCCCGGAGCTCCGAATTCCTGGTCCCGCGTCAGGAGGCGCTCAGTGACGCCACGAGTGTCCCGGGATCCAGGGGCGCGTATCTCACCACCGCGTCGAAGTGCTCGATGGGCAGCGTGTCCCCGTCGAGTATGCCCCGCCCCTCGGTCGACTCCAGGATCTCGCGGACGAACCACGTCGCCACGATTCCTTCGCGGGCATCGTCGTGCTCGTCGATGCGATGCTGGGCCTTCGCCAGGAGGATGCTCGCAGTCACGATGTCGAAGAGCAGGTCGGCGAGCTGCTTTGCCTCCTGCTGGGCGTACTCGTCGTCCTGGCTGGCAAGCGTCAGCAGCGCTTCCTGGAGGGTCTCGAAATGTGAACGCACTGTGTCGGCGACCGCCACGAGCGCCGGATGCGCTATTCCTTCGAGATAGTCTTCGATCAGTGGGAAAAGCACCTCGTGTGCGTCTTCTTTCTCGAGTGCCCGGAGCAGGTCGAGCGAGAGGATGTTTGAAGTGCCCTCCCAGATCGGTAGGACCTGGGCGTCGCGGTAGAGCCGATGGGTCACGAAATCGCTCACGTAGCCGTTCCCGCCCTGGATCTCCATCGCGTAGGAGGCGCTGTCGATGGCCATGCGGGCCGTTCGATGCTTGGCCACGGGGACCAGCGTCCGCATGAGTTTGAAGGCCTCCCGGTCGTCGTGGTCCCGCTCGTAGCGATCCAGGTACCGGCTCGCCTCCATCGCAAAGGTGAGCGCCGCCTCGAAGTCGACCTGCATGTCGACGAGGTCGCGTTTCATGAGCGGGAACTGGTCGATGGTCTGCCCGAAGGCCTCGCGATTCGCGGCGTAGATTTTGCTCTCGAGTAGCCCGCGACCGATAATACCGACCGCGCCCGTGGCGTTCGTCACGCGCTCCCAGTTGAGCATTGTCGTCATGTACTTGAAGCCACGTTCCGGCTCCCCGATCAGGTAGCCGGTCGTCCCGTCGAACTCGACCTCGCCCGTGGGGACGCTCTCGGTGCCGAGTTTGTCCTTCAACCGCCGGTATATCTGGTGGTTGAGGTCGCCGTCGGGGAACTCGTGGGGGACCAGGAAGAGCGAGAGGCCCGCCGTCCCGTCCGGGGCATCCGCACGCCGCGCGAGGGCAAGCGTCCCCTGCCCGTCGATGTTCGAGCAGAACCACTTCTCGCCGTTGAGGTGGTAGATGCGGTCGTCGGGAATCCCGCCGTCCTGGGCGGCTGTCGCAGTTTCGGCGGCGGTTTCGAGGTCGGCGACGGCTACCCGCTCGGCGACTGTTTCGGCCGCTCCCACGTCGCTGCCGCCCTGCTCTTCCGTGAGGAACATCGCGCCCTGGATGAGGTCTTCATAGGTCCGGCTGGTCAGCTGTCGGAAGAACCGATCGTACAGGCCTTCGTCGTCGTGATTCCGCAGGACCAGTGCGGCCCCGGCGGTCATCGACACCGGACAGACCAGCCCGGCGTCGACGTAGGAGAGGACCGTTTGCATCGTGAGCGTGTGAAGGAGCCCAACGGGGTCCTCCCTGCCCGGGGGTGGGTGGAACGCGTCGGCGACCATGCCGCTCTCGTAGCTCAGCCGCTCGTTTTCGAACTGCGCTGGATGATATTCGACCTCGTTGCGGAGGTCGCCCCGCTTGTCGTAGGTGTGGAGGATGGGCCCGTGTTCGTCGATGGCATCCGAGTTGTCGGCGAGGGTCTCGCCGACGGTCTGGGCGAAGGACTCGAGTATGGGTTCGGCCCACTCGTACTCGTCCTCGGGATACACGCGGGCTGCCTCCCGCTCGAGTGCAGGTTCGAGGGTCCAGTAATTGAGGTGGCGACCCTCCTCGAAGGCCCCGTAGTCGAACGGCGGAGATGTCATATGCACACACAGTACAGGGCTGGCGGATATAACTATGCACGCCGCGACGCCGAGTCGGCGGTTCCGTCCTCGGCCGCCGATCGCGAGGAGGGCTCTCCGATCACTCGGTGAGCGCGCTCCAGTGGAATTCGTTCCCGCTCTCGGGGTGACTGACCGTCACAGCCAGGAACTTGAGAGCCAGGGACTCGGGATGGAGGCCGAAGTCGGGCCGTCCTTCGTCGAACAGTGAGACCAGGTAGACGTCGGACATCTCGATCCGGAGTGTCTCCTCGGCCCGGCCTGTCTTGCTCGCGTCCGTGAAAAGCGAGAGGACGGCTGCTTCGTGCTGGACGTTGTTCACGAGCGAGTTCATCAGGACCGGCGTCGCCTCATCGACTGTCTTGACGACGTTTATCGCCCCGATGACGGGCTGGCCCGGTTGTTCCGTCGGGACTGAGAAGTCCCAGGCCCAGGCATACACCTCGATGTAATCCTTGTCCCAGGTCGCGGTTGGGACCCCAGTGATGGTCAGTCGAAGTTCGGAACTGCCCTGGTCGAAGAGGCTCGGATCGATGGCCCCCTTGGGTAGCATTCCTTCCGCGCCGGCTGGAAGCCCGAACAGCGAGGTGGCGGCGAGGCCACCCATGAAGGTTCGTCTATCGGTGGAGTACTCTGTCATCCCCAACACCACTAATAATATTGACACCACTGGCGATAATCTGGGCCTGCCGCTCCCGAGCCCTGAGAATCACCCGCTAGGGCTATGCTACCAGGGCGCTAGAGGGGGCCTGAATCGAGCGCCGCTGGGTGGGCGGGACGTGGGTCAGTCGGTGCCACGGAGCCACCGAAACAAAACCGTTATACCCCACAGAGGAATACGAACGAGTGCACGCTCCGTTAGTGTAGTCCGGCCAATCATATTGCCCTCTCGAGGCAATGACCAGGGTTCAAATCCCTGACGGAGCATACCGAAATTACTTCTTCAATCCGCCTGATTTCACTCCGGAGACACGTTCTACTGCACTATGGAAATGCAGAGCATTGATTCTCTCTCAGATGGAACACGAGATATGCCCG
>Ga0207797_1000126_pt1 | contig 53742 bp, 40 predicted proteins | sample PRCRCaboRojoPR_6_FD_187275 | JGI IMG/M metagenome (GOLD analysis project Ga0207797, IMG submission 187275) | Marine sediment microbial community from Cabo Rojo, Puerto Rico - PR CR 10% Liquid 1 (SPAdes) | ecosystem: Environmental > Aquatic > Marine > Coastal > Sediment | place: Cabo Rojo, Puerto...
CGGGATCAGCCCTCAGCCTCGGCTCATCATCAATTCGAGACCCGGAGCTCCACCCGCTCCGAGGGATTCCCGCCGAACTTGGATTCCACCTGGAACTCCACCCAGCCGCCGCTCCCCGACATCTCCACCAGGTAGCGGAACGTCCGGATCTCCTTGCCCCGGAGCCGGAACTCGTGACGTGCCTCCCCCACCCCGTCGGCGGACGCCGCAGGGTTCACCGGGTCGAAGCGGGTCTCCTCCTGGGGCATGGGAAGGAGCTCCACGTTGTTCGAGGAACGGAAGATGAGCCGGTCCATGACCGCCGTCCCCAGTTGAATCTCCCGGTCCGAGATCGTGGGGTAGAGCCTGTCGTTCTCCAGCTCCACGTCTACCCAGTAGAGGTTCCCCGTCTCCGGGGTGACCTGGATGTCATGGAAGGTCACCTCGGGAAACTCGCTGGCGGAGAACAGCACGAAATCCGCGTTCTTCTGCGCCTCCATCTCCACGTAGCGAGAGGGGGGCGTGCGGCGGATGTGCTTCGTCGGGGAGCCCCCGATCCAGACCTCTCCCAGGTCCGGATGCTGAACCGGGTGGGGATCGATCCACCCCTCGCCGTGAAGCTCCAGGTCGATCCAGCGCAGGTACTCCTCGTTCGTCACCCGGCCGTCCTCGTCGATGTCGGCGAAGGCCGGGGAACCCCACAGCTCCATGAGGTAGGCGTAGGCTCCCAGCATGTAGTAGGTGGCGGCGTGGGCCTGTCCGCTGAGTCCCCCGATCACGGGCTCGTAGTTCTTGAGGATCTGGGCCCCCATGGTGACGATGGCCGTCTGGACGTCCATGTCGTGCTGGTACTGGGGCGCCACCTCCCGCTCGAAGAGCTGGGCGTACTTGTTCTTGCCTCGGAGGAACGCAAGGCTGTCCTCGTAGGACATCTGCCGACGCCGGTAGTAGTAACCGTACTCCCCCCGGGCCTCCGTCAACTCCTCCTCCGTGGCCCGGGGAGGGGCCTGCATCATGATGAGGCGGCCGGTGTTGTGGTAGTGGAAGCTGGCGAAGATGTTGTCGTGGGCCCGCTGGAACTCGAAGACATTCCGGGTCTCGGGCTCGGACATGGGGTAGGGATTCCCGGCGTCCAGGTTCCAGCCGTAGGGGAAGTTCCGGTTCGGGTCCGGGCCCCCGATGTCGTCCTCGTTGATGAGGCCGTCCCCGTCGTTGTCGAACCCTTCCGGTCCCAGGCTGCGGAACCGCCGGACCCGCTCCCGGTCATCGGCCACCTCCACGAAGAGGTGGCCGTCGGGAGAGAGCTTCAGGGGGCCTTCCGGATCCTCCACGTACATGTAGGAGAGCTCTCCGTCGCCGTCCACGTCCTCCGTCCGGTCTTCGTCGTAGAGCCCGTCCCCGTCGTTGTCCTCCGGACGGTAGGTCTCCCGGGGGTTGTTCGGGGTGTTGGGGTGGACCACGTAGGAGTGGTTCGCGTCCACGTTCAGGCCCGGGAGGATGTAGAAGGTGGTGGAGTTCACCAGGTCGTGGACGAACTCGTCGTAGTCGTAGCGGGTGAGAAGGTACCAGGCCAGGTACAGGGAACAGGTGATGCCGTTCACCTCGTTGCCATGGATGGCCCCGTCCACCCACATGGCGGGCTTGTCCTGGTGGGGACCCGTGTCCCTGGCCGTGATGGTGAGGAGATACTGCTCCCGGCCCATCCGACTCGTGCCGATGCTCTGGATGTCGGCCAGGTGCGAGTACTGGTCCTGCAGGTCGTGCATGATCCCCGTCCACTCCTCATAGGAGTAGTAGCGTTTCCAGCTGATGGGGAAGTCCTGCTCGCCGTGATACCCTCCCGGGCTTTCCTGGAGCTTCTCCTGGGAGAGCCCGGGAGCCGGGCCCAGGAGGGCCAGAGCCAGGATGCAGACCGGAAGGAGCATGATCTTCTGCTTGGTAGACATGGTGGCCTCCTATCCTAGCGCACCGAGAGTTCCCGGACCTTCGTCCCCCCCTTCTGGGAGGTGAGGACGAGCTTCAGGGAGGGTTCCCCCTCCACCGCCACCAGCCAGCTCACCGCGCGCTGGTTGGCCCCTTCTTCATAGACGTCCAGGGTGCCGGCCAACACGCCCAGCTCCTGCCAGGCACGGCCCTGGAGGAACTTCACCCGGTCCCGGTCTCCAAGGAGCCAGATGGCGTCCTCCCGGTTCCCGGCCAGGTCGTCACCCTGGGTCCGGTGGGTGGCCAGGGGACCCGTGTTCCGGATGGTGGCCGTCACCTTCACCACCCGGTACTCCCCCAGGCCCCCCTGGGGCCGGATGGTGACCGTGTTCCCCCGGGACGAGGCCTGGGCCCGGGCCGCGGAGGAGGAGCGGTAGAGAACCTCCGCCCGGGCGGAGTCGATCTCCAGCCGGGGCAGGAGCCCGGCCTTGTAGAGCTCGAACTGCCAGTGGGTTTCGGCTACATGCCGAAGGGAGGCACCGGGAAGGGCGTTCCCCCCCACGTAGGTGGAGACCCAGCCTCCCACCTCTCCCTCCCCCAGCTGCTCGTGGTCGTAGGGCTCCCAGGGAACGAAGATGCGTTCGTCGAACGGCCGGTTCTCCCACGCCAGGAGGGCGGCATACCAGGCCCCACGATCCTCCTCACCCTGGTAGCCCGGAAGCCCCCGGGTGTCCCGGCGCCAGTTCCACAGCTCCGTGGTCATGGCGTAGGACCCGTACTGGGCGTAGGCCCAGTCGATGAAGATCCCGAAGCCATAGGGCCTGCCCCGGTCGTCACGGTAGGGGTGCCGCCAGAGGTCGGCGTTGTCCGGCTCTCCCACCAGTTCCTTGTACTTCGTGCCCATGAGGTCATCGAAGACGGTGAGGTCCGGGCCCGGGATCTCCTCGTCCGGCCAGCGGGCGAAGGGACGGTACGTGAAGCCTCCGGAGGTGTGGAAGGACTGGACCAGAAGGATGTTCCGGTGGGTGCTGAAGAACTCCAGGATGGCGTGGGACTCCGGGGAGGAGGCGGCGTAGGCCCCGCTCCCGCCCTGGGAGTTGTCGTCGGTGAACCAGCCTTCCGGGAAGTTCCGATTCACGTCGATACCCCGCATGGGATCCTCCCCCCACTCCCCGTCACCGTCCTCGTCCGAGTCCTCCCGGACCAGGGAGTAGCGTTGCCGGTCCGTCTCCTCGTCCCGGTCCAGACGGACCATGATCCGGGGATCCTCCTGGGACAGGACGTACCGGCCCTCCGGATCCGGATACCGGAAGGTGGTGATGAGCCCGTCCCCGTTCATGTCGTCGGGCCCGTCCTCGTTCACCCGACCGTCCCCGTCGTCATCCCGGCGCATGGAGTTCTGCCTCTGGGAGATGCCCCGGTCCACGGAGTTGTAGACACCGTCGGGGTTCACCATGGGACAGATGTAGAAGGTGTTCTCGTCCACCAGCCGGGTGATGGCCTCGTCGGAGCCGTAGCCCGACACCAGCTTGTCGATGATGTAGAGGGTGACCTCGGTTCCGGTGTATTCGTTCCCGTGGGTCCCCCCGTCGATCCAGATCCCGGGCTTCCCCTGGTAGGATCGCATGGGAGGGACGTTGTCCACGCCTTCCTTGCGCATGTTCCGGAGGGGAACGTGCCGGTCCAGGGTGGTGCCCGTGGCCGAGTTCGTGATCACCAGCACGTGGATGGGACGGTCCATGGTGGACCGGCCGATCTCCAGGAGCTCGGTGATCTCCGGATAGGCATCAGCCACCTCCCGGACGTACTCCACCGCTCCCTCGAAGCCGTGGAAGTCATCGAAGGAGATGGGGACCTCCTGAGCAGGTAGGGCCTGCAGGCAGGTCGTGAGGAACAATGCCGGCAGGGCCAGGGTCAGGCTTCCCGGCCTCCGGATCCGCGTCCAGCGTCTGGAAGTGTGCATCCCCCACCCTCCATGGTATTCAGGTGGCTCTCCGGTCCGTCCCCGGAGGACGAATCGGGGGAAAACGAATACCCTGAGTGTAGGGCTCCGACGGGAGGTCTGCCACCCTGCGGCCGGGGGGTTCGAGGCAGATATGTAACCAGAGAACACGACCGGGGCACTTTGGTTGGCGTTTTCGGGTATGAGGACATAGGTTGAGACCTCGGGCCAGTGGTGGTGGCGGGCGATGGGCGGGCTGCTTCCAGGACGTTCCGACGGAAACAAGCCCACCGCAGGCACTCTGCATAAGCGATACAACTGAACGTGGCTGGGAGGTGATCCCCTATTCCTCAGAATGGGCGGAAGCGTCGTTTCTTCACCCGCGTCGACATCGACACCCTGGAGGAGCTGAAGCATCTCTCCCGGGCGGAACGGGTGACCATGAAGGCCGTCTCGGCCGTTCTCCCCTTCCGGGTGAACGGGTACGTCATCGAGGATCTCATCGACTGGGATGCCGTCCCGGACGATCCCATCTACCGTCTGGTGTTCCCCCAGCCCGGAATGCTGAGGAAGGAGCACCTGGAGGAGATGAGGAGGGTGGTGGCCCGGGACGCCCCGGAGGAGGAGGTCGTCCGGCGGGCCCGTGAGATCCAGCGTTCCCTCAACGCCTACCCGGCGGGGCAGAAGAAGCTGAACGTACCCTGGTTCGAGGGGAACCGCCTGGAGGGGATCCAGCACAAGTACCGGGAGACGGTCCTCTTCTTTCCCGCCGCGGGACAGACCTGCCACAGTCACTGCACCTACTGCTTCCGCTGGGCTCAATTCTCCTCTCCCGACGACTTCCGGTTCGAAGGTCGGGAGACCCGGACCCTGGTCCGGTACCTGAAGAACCACCCGGAGGTCACGAACGTTCTGGTCACGGGGGGAGACCCCCTGGTCATGTCGGCCTCCCTGCTACGGGAGTACCTGGAGCCCCTCCTGGATCCCTCCCTGGAGCACGTCCGGAGCCTCCGGATCGGAACCAAGGCCACCACGTTCTGGCCCTACCGATTCACCACGGATCCGGACACGGACGAGCTTCTCCGGTTTTTCGCAGAGATCGTGGACTCGGGCAAGCACCTGGCCATCATGGCCCACTACAGCCACCCCCGGGAGCTGGAGACGCCTGCTGCCCGGGAGGCCGTCCGGAGGATCCGGGACACGGGAGCGGTGATCCGTAGCCAGTCCCCCATGGTCCGGGGCGTGAACGACGCTCCGGAGATCTGGAGCCGGCTCTGGCGGACCCAGGTGGGACTGGGAGTCGTTCCCTACTACACCTTCCTGGCCCGGGATACCGGGGCCCAGCACTACTTCAAGATCCCCCTGCATCGGGCCCTGAGCATCTTCAACGAGGCCTACCGTGCCGTTTCCGGCCTGGGGCGCACGGTCCGGGGACCCGTCATGTCCGCCACGCCGGGGAAGGTGCTGGTGGACGGGGTGACCCGGGTGACGGGGGAGCAGGCCTTCGTGCTGAAGTTCCTCCAGGCCCGGGATCCCTCCTGGGTGGGTCGCCCCTTCTTCGCCCGTTTCGATCCCGATGCGGCCTGGCTGGACGACCTGGAGCCGGCGGGAGCCGCCCGGGAGTTCTTCTTCCAGGCTCGCTTCCGGGAGCTCATGGCCGGTATGAACGTGGCGGCCTCGTAGGAGGCTGATGGGCCTCCCAGGCCCCGGCTGACCTCTCTTCTCTGTCCCTGTCGGTCCACCTCTATCGGTTTCGGCGAACGGGGTATTGACACATTAAAATATCCCTATTATCCTATGCGAACATTTTCGGAGAACGGTGCCATTCCAGGGTCGTGACATGGGTAGCGAGACGACGAAGAACGAGAAGCTCGAAGCCAGAGAAGGGGGCCGGCTGATCCGGTCCATCGATCCGGAGATCCTCAACCAGACGGCGGATGTCATCAAGGTTCTGGGTCACCCGGATCGCCTTCGGATCGTGGAGGTCCTGGAAGACGGCGAGAAGTCGGTGAGCGAGATCCAGGAGATCCTGGACCTCCCCCAGGCCATCGTGTCCCAGCACCTGGCCAAGATGCGGGGATGGGACATAGTGGCGCCCCGGAGGGACGGGATCCATGTTTACTACCGGATCCTGGAACCCAAGGTGGAGCACATCCTCCACTGCATCCGGCACTGTGACCTCTGAGGTTGAGGACGAGTCGAGACCAGTCGGAGTGAAGGCCCGGGACCACGGGCTGAAGAGCGGAAACCTCATTTTTCTGGGCGAGACATATGAACATCACTATAGCGCTATTCGCACTGGGACTGGGCCTGGGATCCGGAGGGGATGTTCTCCCGGATACCCTGGCGTTCCTCCAGGGGCGGGACCTCCGAAACCCGGAGGCGCAGGGGGCCTGGCAGGAGGAGCCTCTCCGGCTCTCCCTGGATGAGGCCGTCCGGCAGGCCCTGGAGGAGAACCCGGACCTCCGGGCCCAACGGGCCAACGCCGAGGCCCGGGCCCAGCTTCCCCTGAAGGCCAGTCAGGCCTTTCTCCCCTCCGTGACGCTGGGGCTCCAGGGCATGCGGACCACCGATCCGGTGGCCGTGTTCGGCTTGAAGCTCCGGCAGGAGAACTTCGCCCAGTCGGATCTGGCCCTGGATGCCCTGAATCGGCCGGACCCCTACTCGGGTTACAACGCCTCGGCTTCGGTCCAGCTTCCCATCCTGGCGCCGGAGGGCCTGTACGGTTTCGCCCAGGCTCGTAAGGCTGCCCGGGCCGAGGCCGCCGGGGCCCAACGAGCCGCGGAGGCCACCCGATTCTTCGCCACCCGGGCGTACTGGGACGCTCGCCTGGCCGCCCGCAAGGTGGCGGCCCTGGACACGGCTCTTCTGGCGGTCCGGGCCCACGTTCGCCAGGCCGAGGCCATGCACATCGAAGGCCTTGTGACCAGCCTGGACGCCCGGATGGCGGACCTGAAGGCCTCGGAGATCGAGGTGCAGCGCCTGGCCGCCCGGGCCCAGGCCGAGAATGCCCTCTCCGGTCTCCGGGCCATCCTGGCCCTCCCCGACTCCCAGGACATCGTTCTCACCGACGACCTCACGGATCCCCTCCGGCCGTCTCCCTGTGCGGAAGCGGCGGGAGGAGCGGAGGTGTCGGAGGCCTGCTCCTTCCAGGACCGGAGCGATCTCCGGGCCTTCGAGCTGGGCATCGAGGCCACCGAGGACGGTGTGAAGAAGGCGTGGGCCTCCCAGCTTCCTTCACTGGCGGCCTTCGGGGCCCTGGGCCACTACGCTCAGGACGCCCCCTTCGACGGGGGAAGCGGGGACTGGACCCTTGGCGTCGGGCTGAGCTGGAATCCCTTCCAGGGCCTCTCCGGCGTAGGGGAGGTCCGGGCGGCGAAGGCGGAGCGGGACGCGGCCCGGGCCCGCTGGGAGGCGGCCTACCGTCAGGCCGAGGTGGAGGTGCTCCAGGCTTCCCGGATGCTGGAAGCGGCCCGGGAGCGGGCCGAGGTGGCCGCCCGGGCAGCCCGGGAGTCTCGAACGGCCCTGGAGCAGGCCCGCCTCCGGTACCGAACCGGGGCGGCCCCCATCACCGAGCTGCTGGACGTTCAGGCGGCGGCGACGCAGGCGACCCTGTCCGAGCTGGCCGCGCGACGAGACCTCTTTGTGGCCCATGCGGCCCTGGACCTTGCATACGGAGTGTATGACCGATGAGACCTGTATTCGCGATCCTCGGGTTGGCGGCCGCCGTGGCCGCGTGTGGGGATTCCCACCACGCGGAGGAGGCCCAGGCCCGGACACCGGCCCAGGACGGGGTGCCTGTCCTGGTCGAGTCCATCCCCCTCCAGGTGAGCGTGGAGGGCACCGTGTTCTCCCGAAACCGGGCGGAGATCACCACCCGGATGATGGCCCGGGTCACGGAATTGAGAGCCGATGTGGGAAGCCGGGTGGGAGCCGGCGAGGTTCTCCTCCGCCTGGGTACGGAAGACGTGGCGGCCAACCGGACGAAGGCCGAGGCCGCCGTGAGGGTGGCCCGGGCGGCCCGGGACGAAGCCGAGCGGCACGCCCAGCGCATGGACACCCTCTATGCTCAGGACGTGGTGGCCAGGGTCCAGCGGGACCAGGCCCGGCTCCAACTCACCCAGGCCGAGTCCCAGCTCGCCATGGCCCAGGCCACCCTCCAGGAGGTGGAGACGGCGGCCAGCTACGCCTCCATCCGGGCCCCCTTCGCCGGTGAGGTGGTGAGCCGCTACATCGATGTGGGTGACGTGGCGGCTCCGGGCCGACCCCTCCTGGTGGTGGAAGAAGCCGGTCCCCGGGAGGCCCGCCTGGCCGTCCCGGTGGACGTTGCCCAGGAGCTGGCGTCCGGGGACACGGTCCAGGTCACCACCCTCACAGGACGATCCGCCCGGGCTCCGGTCCGGACCGTGGCCTCGGGAGCGGACCCCATGTCCAAGACGGTGGAGGCCCGGGTGACCCTTCCCGGGGATTGGCCCACGGGAGTCAGCGTCTCCGCTCAGATCCCGGCGGGGACCATCCAGGCCATCACCGTTCCCTCGTCTGCCGTGATTCGCCGGGGACAGCTCACCGGCGTCCGGGTGGCAACCCCCCAGGGCCCTGCCCTTCGGTGGGTCCGCCTGGGTCGCACGCTGCATGACGGAGATCGAGTACAGGTGTTGAGCGGCCTCAACGAGGGAGACGAGATCATCCTATGAAGACCGGCATCTCTGGAGGAATCGCCCAGCGGTTCCTCAACTCCAAGCTGACGCCTCTTCTCACGGCGTTCTCCCTGGTCCTGGGTATCGGGGCCGTGATGAACACCCCACGGGAAGAGGAGCCCCAGATCCGGGTCCCCATGATCGACGTAGCCGTGGGACTTCCGGGAGCCACGCCCAGGGAGGTGGAGCACCGTCTGGTGGAGCCCCTGGAGCGGGCCATCTGGGAAGTGAAGGACGTGGAATACGTCTACAGCACCGCCCAGTCCGACGGAGCCCTGGTGACGGCCCGCTTCAAGGTGGGCACGGAACCGGAGCTGGCCCTGACCCGGTTGTACGGGAAGCTCATGGCCAACATGGATCAGACGCCTCCGGGAGCCACGCCTCCCTTCGTCACCCTCCACGGCATCAACAAGGTTCCCATCCTTACCCTGACCCTCTCCGGGGGCAGCGATCCCGGGGACGGCTACCTCCTCCGGCAACAGGCCCTGGAGTTGGCGGGAGAGCTGAAGCGGCTCCCGGACGTGGCGGAGAGCTGGGTCATCGGTGGCGCGCCCCGTGAGGTCTCCGTCACCCTGGATCCCCAGGCCCTGGCAGCCCGGGGTCTATCCGGTGGAGCCGTCTTCCAGGCCCTGGGCGCCGCCAACGCCGATCTGCCCGCCGGGGACCTGGTGGCGGGGAACCGCAGCGTACCCGTGCGCATAGGTCACCTCCTGCGCAGCGCCGAGGACGTTCGGGATGTAGTGGTGGCCGTGGTGGACGACCGGGCCGTGAGGCTCCGTGACGTGGCTACCATCCTGGACGGGCCGGCCAAGCCGGACCAGTACGTGGCCTTCCTCCCCGGTGGCGGGAGGGGCACAGACTTCGAACCCGCCGTGACCATCGCCCTGGCCAAGCGGGAAGGTACGAACGCCGCCACCATCGCGGATCGGGCCATCGAGAGGACGGCGGAGCTCCGGGGTGAGGTGGTGTCGGACGATGTTCGAGTCACCGTGACCCGGAACTACGGGGAGACGGCCACGGAGAAGAGCCGTGAGCTCCTCATCCACATCCTGGTGGCCACCTTCGGCGTGGTCCTCCTGGTCTGGTTCTCCCTGGGCTGGCGGGAAGCGGTGGTGGTCCTGGTGGCTGTTCCCGTGACCCTGGCTCTGACCCTCCTGGTCTACCATCTCTACGGCTACACCCTGAACCGGATCACCCTCTTCGCCCTGGTCTTCGCCATCGGAATCCTGGTGGACGACGCCATCGTGGTGGTGGAGAACATCGCTCGACACCTCCACATGAAGCTACGGCACCCGGACGAGGCGGCGGTCCTGGCTGTGGACGAGGTGGGCAACCCCACCATCCTGGCCACCTTCACCGTCATCGCCGCCATCCTTCCCATGGCCTTCGTCTCGGGTCTCATGGGACCCTACATGCGGCCCATTCCCGTGGGGGCCTCCGTGGCCATGCTCTTCAGCCTGGCCGTGGCCTTCATCGTCACGCCCTACCTGGCGGTGCGCCTGGTGAGGGAGGGCGGGGAAGGGGAAGAGGAGCCCCCGCCCTCCGGCGAGCCGGTGGAGACGGCGGACGAGGCCCTCCCTACCGGGCGTCTTGCCCGGTGGTACCAGGGCTTCATGGAACATCTCCTGGACAAGCCCCTGCAGCGGCGCCTCACCTACGGTGTGATGGTCCTTCTCCTGCTGGGCTCCGTGGCCCTGGTGCCCCTGCGCCTGGTCACGGTGAAGATGCTCCCCTTCGACAACAAGAGCGAGTTCCAGCTCATCGTGGACATGCCCGAGGGCACGTCCCTGGAGCGCACCGCCGAGGTGGCCCAGGCCCTGGCCCTGGTGGTGGCCCGGGACCACGCCGTGAGCGACGTGCAGACGTATGCCGGCGTGGCGGCGCCCTTCAACTTCAACGGCCTGGTTCGCCACTACTTCCTCCGTGAGGGGCCCACGGTGGCCGACGTGCAGGTGAACCTGGTGGCCAAGCATCACCGGTCGGAGCGGAGTCACGCCATCGCCGTGCGCATGCGTCCGGCGGTGGATTCGGTGGCCCGGGCCTACGGTGCGTCGGTGAAGCTGGCGGAGATCCCCCCGGGTCCCCCGGTCATGGCCACCCTCACGGCGGAGATCTACGGCCCGGACTACCAGGAGCAGATCGAGCTGGCGGAGCGGGTGAAGGAGGTCTTCGAGACCCATGACGGCGTGGTGGACGTGGATTGGACGGCGGAGGCGGAGCACGTGGAGGTCCACGCCGCCGTCTCCCAGGCCGAGGCCCTCCGGGCCGGGACGAATCCGGAGCAGATTGCCCAGTCCATCGCCGCATCCCTGGGTGGGGCCCGGGTGGGCCTTCTCCACGATCCCGAGGCCGCCGAGCCGGTGCCCATCCGTCTTCAGGTGGCGGACTCGGCCAGGGCCTCGGCCTTCGACGTGGAGGGGCTTCCCATTGCCACGCCCCGGGGCGCCCGGCGATTGGAGACCCTGGCGGAGGTGGACTCGGTCCAGGCCCACCAGCCCATCTTCCACAAAAACCTTCGGCCCGTGGTTTACGTCACCGCCGACGTGGCCGGAGCCCTGGAGAGCCCGGCCTACGCCATGATCGAGATGGCCGACTCCCTGGAGGCCGCGGTGCCGGAGATGGAGACGTACTGGGCCGCCTCCCCCACCCTCACCGAGGAGCCCTTCCTGAAGTGGGACGGGGAGTGGCAGATCACCCTGGAAGTGTTCCGGGATCTGGGAATCGCCTTCGGGGCGGTGCTGATCCTCATCTATGTCCTGGTGGTGGCCTGGTTCCAGTCCTTCACGGTGCCCCTGGTCATCATGGCCCCCATTCCCCTGACCCTCATCGGGATCCTCCCGGCCCACAGCCTGACGGGGGCGTTCTTCACCGCCACCTCCATGATCGGGATGATCGCCCTGGCGGGGATCATCGTCCGGAACTCCATCCTCCTGGTGGACTTCGTGGAGCTGGGGCTGGAGCGGGGCAACTCTCTGCGGAAGGCGGTTATCGCCTCGGGCCTCATCCGGGCCCGTCCCATCATCCTCACGGCTCTGGCCGTGGTCATCGGGGGCCTGGTCATGGTCCGGGATCCCATCTTCGAGGGCCTGGGCATCGCCCTCATCAGCGGAGCCCTGGTGGCCACCGTGCTGACGCTGATCGCCATTCCTCTCCTCTACTACGAGATGAGCCGATGAAACTGCTGATGATCCTGGTGGATTCGAATCACGAGGAAGACGTGGAGCGGATCCTGGAAGAGCATGAAGTGCCCGGCTACACGGAGCTTCCCAACGTCTTCGGCAAGGGCCAGACGGGCCGGAAAGAAGGAAGCCGTGCCTTCCCCGGCTCCAGCACCCTCTTCTTCACGGTGATCCAGGAGGGCATGTGCGAGACCCTCTGCAAGGAGCTGGAGGAGCTGGACGAGCAGGCCGGGAAGGAAGAGGGCCTGAGAGCCTACATCATGGATGCAACGGAGGTGGTTTGATCATGGCTTGCAGCAACAACACGCACTACGTGGTTCGCCGGGTGGCCGGGACCTTCGTCCTGGTGTCTCTGGCCCTGGGGTACTGGGTCAGCCCCTGGTTCTACCTCTTCACCGCCTTCGTAGGCCTGAACCTGTTCCAATCCAGCTTCACCCGATTCTGCCCCCTGGAGAACATCCTGGAGCGGAAAGGATCGGCGCCGGCTCCGGAGGAAGGATGAGGATCGGGGTCAGGCGGACATCGCCTGGCCCCGTTTCATCTCCTCCTCGAAGGCCACGAGCTCGAAGTCGTCCAGGATGTCCACCCGGTCCGGGGCCTGGACATAGGCCTCCAGGGCCCGCTCCCGCTCCATCTCCCGGTCGAAGGCCTCCAGCTCCCTCTGGTCCCCTTCCTCCGGGGTGTCGTCGCTGGCATAGACGATGGCTCCCACTTCCTGCTCCTGGAGGGCCAGGCGTCGGCGCATCCTCTCGCTCCCCCGGAATTCCTCCAGGATGGCGGGAAACCGGTAGGTCACGTGTCCCTCGGAGCCCTCCTGCACCTCTCCGTCGAACTCGGCCAGCAGCGCCTGGAGCTCCGCCTCCACCCCCGTGCCGGAGGTGCGTACCGGAGCGCCGTCCTCCTCCCGGGAGATGCGGGAGGCCAGGTCCTTGACGTGCTCCCGGGCCTCCTTCACGGACAGGGGCTGAGCACCGTCTCCTACCAGGGAAGCCTGGAAGACCTTTCCCAGGACGAGGTTCCGGAGGTTTCGACGGGCACGCTTCCGGTTCCGGGCCCGGACCCCCAGACTCCGGACCAGGGGGATGGCGAAGAAGGAGGCGCTGAAGAGGAGAGGAACCCAGACCAGGCCCACCCAGGCTACCGGACCGCCCAGACCCAGCTCCGGAAAGATGAACCAGGGGGCCGTGGCGGCGGCCACCATGTTGAATCCGTTCATCCCCCCGATGATGGCGTTGGCCTTTCCGTCGTTCCCGGTGACGGATTCCGCCGGCTCCAGGCGCCGCCAGGCCGGGTCCGGCTCCCGTTCCCTTACCCGGCCTTGGGCGCTCACCATGAGCTCCGGGAAGACGTAGGTGAGGACCCCGCCCTCCGAGACCTTCACGTCTCCGCCGTGGGCGGCCATGAGCCGGGCCATCTCCTCCTCGGCCTCGTGGAGCTCCTGGCCCGTGTGCTGCACCAGCTCCGCCGCCGTCAGCACACCCTTTCGGGCCCGGATGAGGCGGAGGATGCTCCGGTCTCTCTGGCGCCGGGTGGGGCGGGGCCGGTCCGGCCCGAAGACGAAGGCGAAGACCTTCTTCAGGAAGGGAACCCGGGGCTTTCCGTCCCGTGCCTTCCCGTAGCGTCGCTCCCAGCGCCGCCCGTAGTAGGGACGGCCCCATCGCCAGTCCGGGGTCCAGAACACGTACCAGAACCAGAAGGTGGGAAAGCCCCCGAACCCCCCGCGGTGGCCGCCCCCTCCCCAGCGCCGGCCTCCCCCCCGCCCGCCGCCCCGGGACTGGCTGGCCACCAGGGCGGCCACCAGCAAGACCACGAAGAGGACGAAGTAGACCACCAGCATGAGGACGATCCAGACCTTGAAGGCCCGGGCGAAGAGGGCCCAGGCCCCTTCCCGGAGACGTGACCAGAGGGGTTCGGCATCCCGCTGGATGAGCCGGGGGTCGAAGCGGTAGACGAGGGTGCCGGCTTCCCCCACCTCCAGGTGCCCCCTCCTGGTCTCCAGCAGACCCCGGAGGGTGGCCTCCACCTCGTCCCGGGCCAGGCCCGTGGCGGCCATGACATCTCCGGTGGTGGCCCGTCCCTTCGCTTTCCGCAGGGCCTTCAGGACGGGCCGGGCCGTGGGATTGGAAAGGGGACGAACGTCTGCAGCGGCTGCTGGTTCGGTCATGGCGGTGGAGAGGCTGATGGACAGGTGAGGGGTGGCTCCCCGTTCGTTTACCCGCCGGCACGGGTCCGGGGTTCCCCGAGGGCGACCATGGCTCCTCGGACCTCTGCCACATTGCGATTCCCGGGGGGCTGGCTGCAACTTTCCAGGCAGGAGACTCGTCTACAAGAGAGAGGGGGACGGAAACGGCCCCGGACGAGCTCGAATACACCCTCTTCTTCCTTCTGCAGGACCATGGTTCTCTGGATCTCGGCCATCCTCACGGGATTCCTTCTTTCCCTGGGACTTCGTGCGTGGTACAAACGCTGGCGTCGCCGGCGCACCGCACGGCGCCGGGTGGTGGAGAAGCCCAACTCCTCCTACTCCTCGGACCTGGTCCGACACCAGGTGGACCGTGAGATGTGGGGGAAAGTCAAACTGGACCGGCTCCACCCCCTGAACCGCACAGAGGTGGAGCGCCTCCTGGAGCTGGTGGACACCCGGGGTCCCGACGCCCTGTCCCCCCGGGACCGGCTCTTCCTGGAGAACATGACCCGGGTCAGCTTCGGGTGAGGAGCCCCGATTCCCCTTCCTTCCCTTCCATGGGAGATCTCTCCAACAGCGTCTGATACACCAGGGGCAGGACCACCAGGGTCACCAGGGTGCTGGTGAGGAGTCCTCCGGCCACCACCGTGGCCAGTGGGCGCTGGATCTCGGCTCCCGGACCCGTGGCCAGGAGCAGGGGCAGGATTCCGAAGATGGTGGAGAAGGTGGTCATGAGGACGGGCCGGAGCTTCGTGGTGACTCCGTACTGGACGGCTTCCAGGGGTCCGGTGCCCTCCCGGGATCGACGACGGATGGTGGAGAGAAGCACCAGGCCGTCTTCCAGGGCGATGCCGAAGATGGCGATGAAGCCGATGGAGGCGGGCACGCTCATGTACTGGCCCGTCAGGAGAAGGGCCGCCAGGCCCCCGGTGAGGGCCAGGGGGATGTTCAGGAGAATGACACCGGCCTCCCGCACGGAGCCGAAGATGGTGTAGAGGAGGATGGAGACCAGGAGCAGGGTGAGGGGAGTGACCAGGAGGAAGGTCCTGCGGGAGCGCTCCTGGAGCTCGAACTGGCCTCCCCAGCGGACGATGTAGCCCGGTGGCACGTCCACGAGGCGGGCCACGGCGTCCCGGGCCTCCTCCACGAAGCGCCCCATGTCCCGTCCCCGGACGTTGGCCTGTACGGTGCTGTAGCGCCGGTTCTCCTCCCGGTTGATGAGACGGGCGCCTTCGGATTCCTCCACCCGGGCCAGCTGGCTCAGGGGGAGCCGGCCCCCTCCGGGGAGGGGCACCAGGAGGTCATGGATCTGCTCCAGGTCTCCCCGGTACTCCGGAAGGAAGCGGACGAAGATGTCGAATCGCCGCCGACCCTCGTAGACCTGTCCCACCACCACCCCGCCGATGGCCGCCTCCACCGTCCGCTGGACCCGCTCCACGTTCATCCCGTGCCGGGCCAGGGCCTCCCGGTCCAGGTGGATGACCAGGTTGTTCTGCCCGGTGAAGCGTTCCGTCTGCACGTCCACCGCTCCTTCCAGGTCCGCCAGCACGGTCTCGATCTCGTCCGACACCCGCCGGAGGGTCTGGAAGTCCTCTCCGTAGATGCGCACGGCCAGCTGGGCCCGGGTTCCGGTGAGAAGCTCGTCCAGGTTGTGGGCGATGGGCTGGGACAGGTTCAGGTTGATCCCCGGGAGGTCCTCCAGCTCGTGGCCGATGGCCTCCTGGATGAGATCCAGGTCCTCGCCCAGCCACCCCTCCCGTCCCCCTTCCAGCTGGATGAGGATCTGCAGGTCGTTGACGAAGTGGCCGTGGCTTCCGGCCTCCCCTCGGCCGATGCGGGTGAGGACGCCCCGGACCCCTTCCATGGCCAGGAGTCGCCTCTCGATCTCCGTGCCCATGGCGATGGATTCGTCCAGGCTCACGTTGGGGTTCATGGTCACGGCCAACTGCAGGGTGCCTTCCTTCAGGGTGGGCATGTACTCCCGGCCCATGAAGGGCAGGAGGGCCAGGCCGCTCACCAGGACCACGGCGGTGAGACCGAAGACGCCCCGGCGCCGGTCCCGGCACCAGCGGAAGATCCGGAGGTACCGACCCCGGACGGCCCGGATGAGAGGGGGATCGGGCCGCCTCTCCCGGGCCGGAGTCCCCAGGACGTACCAGCCCAGGGCCGGGATGCTCACCAGGGTGAAGAGGAGGGAGCCGAAGAGGGCGGCGGAGATGGCGAAGCCCATGGGCCGGAACATCACCCCCTCGGTGCCCTGGAGGGTGAAGATGGGGAGGAAGACCAGGATGATGATGAGGATGGCGAAGAAGAGGGGCCGGGTGACTTCCTCTCCGCTCCGGACCAGGGCCTCCAGTCGGCCCATTCCCCCCTGGATGTGCCGGTAGGTGTTCTCCACGTAGATGATGGCGGCGTCGGCGATGAGGCCGATGCCGATGGCCAGCCCTCCGAAGCTCATGAGGTCCGCCGCCAGTCCCGCCTGCTGCATGACGATGAAGGCGAAGAGGACGGAGAAGGGGAGGGTGAGCATGGTGAGGAAGGCGGAGGGCAGGTGCCCCATGAACAGGAAGAGGACGCCCACCACCAGGAGGACTCCCAGGCCCAGGCTTCCGGCCACGGTCCGGAAGCAGGCCCGTACGAAGGAGGCCTGGTTGTAGAAGGGGACGATCTGGACTCCCTCCGGGAGGCTGGCGTTCACGGTCTCGATCCGTTCCTCCAGCCGGTCGATGACCCGGGCCGTGTTGGAGCCGAAGAGCTTCAACACCATCCCCACCACCTTCTCCCCCTCTCCGTTGGCCAGGGCCGCACCCCGGCGGATGGCCGGGAGGACCTCAACCCGGGCCACGCTGGAGAGGTAGACCGGGGTGCCCTCCCGTGAGGACACCACCACCTGCTTCAGGTCCTCCACGGACTCCACGAGTCCGATGCTCCGGACGATGAACTCCTCCGGCCCCCGGGTGATGAAGCCAGCCGCCGCGTTTCGGTTGCTGGCCTGGATCCGGTCCATGAGCTCCGTGAGGGTGAGGTCGTAGCTCAACAGGGCGTTGGGATCCACCAGGATCTGGTACTGCTTGATGTCCCCACCGATGCTCAGGACCTGGGAGACCTGGGGCACGGACTTGAGCTCGTACTTCACGAGCCAGTCCTGGAGGGTCCGGAGCTCCAGGGTGCTGTGGTCCTCTCCTTCCAGGTAGTAGAGGTAGACGAGCCCCAGACCCGTGGCGATGGGCCCCAGGAAGGGCTCTCCGGCCTGGGGAGGGAGCTCGGCCTGGATCTCGTGCAGGCGGGGGGCCAGGACCTGTCGGGCCCAGTAGATGTCCGTGCCCCGCTCGAAGTACACGTTCACCAGGGAGAGTCCGTAGGTGGAGGTACTCCGGATCCGCTCCACCCGGGGTAGCCCGGACATGGCGGCCTCCACCGGAATGGAGACCAGCTGCTCCACCTCCTGGGGGGCCAGACCCCCGGCCTCCGTGTAGACCTGGACCAGGGCCGGAGAGGGGTCCGGAAAGACGTCGATGATGAGGTTCCGGTAGGCCACGATGCCCACGAGGGCCACGGTGGTGGTGAGGGTGATGACCAGGATCCTCTGCCGGACCAGGAACCGGATGGCCTGGGCGATCATGGCCGGGCTCCCGGAGCTCGGCTCCTGGAAAGAGTCTCAATGCACATGCTGGTGCCCCGCAGCGCCCTTGGTGAGCTCGGCCTTCAGAGTGAACGCTCCCTGGAGGGCCACCTGCTCGGTGCCGTCCAGGCCGGCCTCAATGACTCGTCCCACGGAGAGGATCTCCCCGGGGGTCACGTGTCGGGCCCGGAAGACCCGGTGCTCTTCACCCGGCTCCCGGGGCTGTTCCACGAACACCACGTGCTCCCCGTCCAGGAGCTGGACGGCGTCCTCAGGCACCACGAGACGCTCCCTGTCCGGGTCCCGCATCCGGAGAAACCCCCGAATGTACATGTTGGGTTTCAGGAGGCCCTCCGGATTCGGCACCTCCGCCCGGACCCGGAGGGTTCGGAGGTCCGGATCCACCCGGTCCGCCACCACCGTGATCCGTCCCGGGAACTCCCGGTCCGGGAGCAGAGGGTTGCGGATCACCACCTCCGCCTCCGGATCCAGGTGGGGGACCTGGTCCTCATAGGCGTTGAGCCGGGCCCACAGGACCGAGAGATCCGAGACCGTGAAGAGGGCTCGACCCGGGGGCACGTGCTCTCCCAGCACCGCGTTCCGTTCCGTCACCACCCCGTCCAGGGGGGACCGGAGGGGGAGGAAGGGAGCCACGGCCCGGCCCGGGGGCTCCCGGCTGGTCACGTCCACGCTCCTCCGGAGCTCGGCGAGCCTGTCGGCCTCCACCCCAAGGGACCGGAGGAGGGACTCGGCGGCCTGGAGCCCGGTGAGGGCCTCTTCGTAGGTGGACTGGCGGCGGAGGAACTCCCGGTCCTCCAGGGCCCGCTGCTCCCGGAGGACCAGGGCCCGCTCGTAGTCCGTCCGGCTCAGCTCCGCCTGGGTATAGGCCCGGAGGTAGTCCGTCTGAGCCCGGGTGAATTCCGGTGCATTCAACCTCGCCAGGGTATCCCCCCGGCGGATCCTGCTCCCCAGGTCTGCCCCCAGACGGGCCACCTGGCCCGGGACCAGGGGGGCGATCCGGGCCGTCCGGTTCTCGTCGGCGGTGAGGACCCCGGGAAGGACCATCTCGGCGGTGATGGTGGTCCGGGCCACGGGCCCCACCTCCACGTCCCAGCCAGCCAGGCTTCCCGGCTCCACATGGAGCTCGTGGCCCTGGTCGGCGTGGGTTTCGTGTTCCTCGCCCGCCTGGTGCCCACCCTCCTCCTCCTGGGCTCCCGGAGCTCCACCCGGTGCCTCGCCGGAGCAGGCCGTGAATCCCGGGGGGGCCAGGAGGGCGACCACGAGGAGGGTCCACCCGCTGCGGTGTCTCGATGGCTCGGGGGTCATGAGGTCCTCCCGCCGGCGGCCCGGTCCAGTGCCGCCCACTCCCGGTTCCAGTCGAAGAGGGCCTGCTGCCGCTCGATCTGGATGGAGTGATAGGTGCGTCGTGCGTCCAGGTACTCCACGAAGGAGATCTCCCCCTGACGGTAGCTGGTCTCGGCGATCTCCATGCTGGCCCGGGCCTCCCTGAGGAGCCCTTCCTCGAAGAACTGGATGGTCTGTCGGGCCAGCCGGAGGTGATTGTGATGGATCATGAGCTGGGCCTCCAGCTCCTGACGGATGGCTGTCTCCCGGTGCTCCGCGGCCCGGAGCTCCTCCTCCTCCTTTCGGGCCGCCTGGCGGGACCGGTTCCACAGGGGCAGCTGGAGACCCAGCCCCAGGCGCCGGATGGTACCATCCAGGACCCGGTTGGAGGAGCCGGAGAGGACCGGGTCCGGGAGCCAGCCCCACCGGGCTCCCCGGAGCTCGGCCCCGGCGGCCTCCCGCTCCCGCCGGGCCCGAATCACCTGGGGATGTCCGGGGAGGGCCTGGGCGACGAGGTCCTCCAGCTCCGGTTCTCCGGCCTGATAGTCCAGGGATCCCTCCAGGGTGTAGTCCGGGGGGAGTACGTTTCCCAGGAAGGTATTCAGGTGCTTCCGATACTGCTCCAGCTCCATGACGGCGGCCTCTACCTCGTTCTCGGCTCGAAGGTGCTCCACCCGGAGACGGATGGCCTCCAGCTCCCGGACCTCCCCCACCCGGGCCCTTGTCTCCACCAGCTCCCGAATGCCTGCCAGCGCCTCCTCGTTCAGGCGGGCGAGGCGAAGGAGCTCCCGGAGGTAGAGGACCCGGTAGAAGTGCATCCGGATCTGGTACTCCGTGTCCAGGATCCCCAGGCGCAGGTCTTCCCTGGTGGCCTCCCTTCGCCGGTCCAGGGCCTGAAGCCGGTGGTGTCGGGTGTAGGGGTTCTCGATGACCTGCCGCAGGCTCACCCCCCGGATCGTCCGGGTCTCCTGGGAGCCGAAGGGCTCTCCCTCTCCAACCTCCAGGCCCAGCTCCGGGTTGGGCCAGCTACCGGCGTCCTGACGCTGGGCCTCCATGGCCTCCTCCCGGGCCCGCAGGGCCAGGACGGAGGGGTTCTGACTTCGACCCATCTCCAGGAGCTCCTCCAGGGTGTAGACCTCTCGGTCCCGGTCAGCCTGGGCCCCGGCGGCGGCTGGAGCCAGAGCCTGGAGGGCTCCCGCCACCAGGAGCCCGGCCAGAAGGAGGAAGACGGGGGCGCGCTCCACCGGGAGAGCGGAAGGGGGTGTCGGGCGGGTCCGGCCCGCCATGGAATGGGCTTCGTGCATGATTCCCAGGTGTTCCGTGGTTTCAGGATCCGTGCCGCAGGCGGCTCCGGACTCAGCTTCCGTACAGTCGCCGGCTGGCGAAGCGGGGCTCGGTGGTGAGGTTCACGCCCAGCTTCCGGAGACCGGCCTCGTCTCCCGGGGACGGCATGTGGGTCATGTGCACCTCGCACCCCCGCATCTCTCGCAGGGCCGGCAGAGCCGCCTTCGCGCTGGGCTCGCTGGTGGAGGCGATGGCCAGGGCGATGAGTGTCTCCTCCGCGTCCAGGCTCACCCTCCTTCGGGCCAGGACGTTCTTCTTCAGATTTCCCAGGGAGCCCGTGACAGCCGGGGGGAGGAGATCCTGCTCCCGGGGTGTCCCGGTGAGCCGCTTGGCGGCGTTGAGAATCAAGCTGCTGGCGGCGTGCATCAAGGGGGAATTGCTCCCGGTGACGATGGCACCGTCGGGAAGCTCCATGGCGGCTCCACAGAAGATGCCGTTGTTCCCCTTTCCCTTCCGAACGGCCTCCTCGGCAGCGTCATGGGCCGGAGCCACTACGGGCCGGCTCTCCGGCTCCAGGCCCAGGTTGTCCATGAGGATCTCGATGCGCTGCACCGTCTCCTGGTCCACCAGACCCATGTTGTGCTCGCAGGCGTAGCGGAAGTAGCGGCGGACGATCTCCTGTTTTCCCGCCTCCCTGACCACCGGGTCGTCCACGATCCCGAAGCCGGCCCGGTTCACCCCCATGTCCGTGGGGGAGGCATAGAAGGCCCTGTGGCCCGTGATCTTCTCCACGATGCGGGTGAGGAGGGGAAAGGCCTCCAGGTCCCGGTTGTAGTTCACCGCCCGCTGGTCGAAGGCCTCCAGGTGAAAGTGGTCCAGCCGATTCACGTCCCTCAGCTCCGCCGTGGCCGCCTCGTAGGCCACGTTCACCGGATGCTCCAGGGGGAGATTCCAGATGGGAAAGGTCTCGAACTTGGCGTAGCCCGAGTCCAGCCCCCCCCGGTAGTCGTGGTAGAGCTGGGAGAGGCAGGTGGCCAGCTTCCCGCTCCCGGGACCGGGCCCGGTGACCACCACGATGGGCTTTTCCGTGGTCACGTAGCTGTTGGCCCCGTAGCCTTCCTTGCTCACCACCACGTCCACCTCCGTGGGGTAGCCCCGGGTGTAGCGGTGGGTGTGCACTTCCATCCCCTGGTGCTCCAGACGGGCTTTGAACGAGGCCGCCGCCGGCTGCTCCTCGTACCGGGTGATGACCACGGCCCGGACGGGAATGCCCCAGTCCTCCAGGTCGTCAATGAGCTTCAGGGCGTCGGCATCGTAGGTGATGCCGAAGTCTGCCCTCACTTTCTTCCGCTCGATGTCCCCGGCGTAGATGCACAGGATGACCTCGGCCTGATCCCCCATCTCCTGGAGAAGACGCATCTTCACGTTGGGGTCGAAGCCCGGAAGAACCCGGGCGGCGTGGAAGTCGAAGAGGAGCTTCCCTCCGAACTCCAGGTAGAGCTTGTCCTTGAACCGTGTCACCCGCTCCCGGATGGCCGCGGTCTGCTCCAGCAGGTACTTCTCGTTGTCGAAACCCATGGGCTTTGGCACCCCAAGAGACTCCTGGTCCGGATGGTTCGGATGGTCCGGTAACCTGTCCTGCCAGTGGGAGTCGTGTCCAGGGAGGGGGCTGGAACGAAAAGAGGAAGAAGCCTTGTGCTCCTCTTGGTTTGTTGTACATTTGTTTAGCAATCGTTAGACATAGATTAAACAAACTCCGGGTCACTCATGGGTTTTTACGGGTTTCTTCTCCTGGGGGCGGGGCTGCAGGTAGCCGGCGTCTCCGGCGTCCACGGGGAGGCGTATCCGGACACGACAGGAGCCGACACTGTGGCGTCCATCCAGGGAGAGGTGGTCGCTTCCGCCTCCAGGGTCACGGCGTCCCGTGCCGCCGAGGCTTCCGTCTACGACGGTTCCCTTCGGGAGCTGGTGGTTCCTCAGCCCCGCCTGGAGGAGCCCTCCATCCGCCTGGACGGCCGTCTGGACGAGGAGGCGTGGGAGGCGGGGGCCGTGTTGTCGGGCTTCACCCAGTACGATCCCACGGAGGGGATTGCCGCCACCCAGGAGACCCGGGTCCGGGTCCTGGTGACCTCCGAAGCCATCCTCTTCGGTATCCAGGCTTTCGACGGGGATCCCGACGGGGTCCGTGCGACTCTGGCCCAGAGGGACGGCTTCGGCCGCTCCGACGACTACGTCCGGGTCCTCCTGGACACCTTCAACGACAACCGCCGGGCCTACGTGTTCCAGGTGAACCCCCTGGGCGTCCAGGGAGATGGTGTCTGGGTGGAGGGTTCCCGCCGGGAGATCGACTGGAACCCCGATTTCCTGTGGGAGTCCGCCGGCCGGGTGGGTCCCCGGGGATACTCCGTAGAGATGAAGATCCCCCTCAACAGCCTTCGTTTTCCCGACGCTCCGGTGCAGGACTGGGGACTCCAGGTCATGCGGCGGATCCAGCGGAACGGCTTCGAGGCCTCCTGGGCCCCCCTCACGGGAGAGCGAGCCAGCACCCTGGCTCAGTCGGGCCGCCTCCAGGGTCTGGAGGGATTGGAGCCGGGTCGCTTGTTGGACGTGAATCCCGTGGTCACGGCCCGGAGGCAGGGAGGGCTGGATTCCGAGACGGGCCGGTTCTCCCGGAGCTCCCCCACCGGGGACGTGGGAATGAACCTCACCTACGGCCTCACCTCGAACCTTACCCTTGACGCCACCTACAATCCGGATTTCAGCCAGGTGGAGGCGGATGCCGGGCAGATCACCGTGAACGAACGGTTCGCCCTCTACTTCCCGGAGAAGCGGCCCTTCTTCCTGGAGGGGACGGACATCTTTTCCATGCCCAGGAACCTGGTGTACACCCGGTCCATCGCCAACCCGGTGGGCGCGGCGAAGGTCTCCGGCAAGGTGGGGGGCGTGAGTGTGGCCCATATCGGAGCTCTGGACCGGAGCGGTTCCGCAACCGGAGATCCGGTGGTGAACCTCCTCAGGGTGAAGGGGGACGTGGGGGGAAGCTCCACCGTGGGGATGGTGTACACGGACCGGACCGCCTCCGGGGAGTCCTTCAACCGGGTCCTGGGTTCCGATGCCCGGATCGTCCTGGCCCGGCGCTACACCCTGGACGTCATGGCCGCCGCCAGCGCCGACGGCCGGCCGGAGGAGGATACCCGCTGGGGCTCCCTCTTCCTGGCCAGCCTGAGCCGGGCCAGCCGAAGTCTGTCCCTCCGGGCCTCCTTCGAGGACGTGAGCCGGGGCTTCCGGGCCCGGAGCGGATTCATCCGCCGTGTGGGAACCACCCAGGTGGACGGGCGGGTGGGCTACACGTGGCGAGGAGAGGCCGGGGCTCTGGTGGAGCGCTGGGGGCCCTCCCTGAGTCTGGAGGGCTACTGGGAACGGCCTGCTTTCTGGGACGGGAAGGCTCCACGGGAGACGGAGCTGAGCCTGAGCTTCAGCGCCTCCTTCCGGGGCAACGTGGGAGGGTACCTCAGCCTGTCCCGGGACTCCTACACCTTCCCTGCCGCAGACTACGAGGGCCTCTTCCTGGACTCCCCCGAGCCCACCCCCTTCCGTCCACAGGCACAGCTGTTCCAGGGCCTGTGGTCCCTCCGGCTTCGCTCCTGGATCAGCCGGTGGGAGGGGGCCCGCATTTCCCTGGGGGCCTCCCTGAGCGAAACCCCCATCTTCCATCGGGCCGGAGGCGGGGTTCCCGCCGACGTGGCGGAGAGGCTCAGCGGAGACGTGGATCTGACCCTCTACTTCACCTCCTCCTTCACCGGGGAGATGGGCCTTCGCCACGTGACCCTTCTCCGGAAACGGGACGGCTCCCGGTACTCCTCCGCCACCATTCCCCGCCTGGAGGCCCGGTACCAGTTCAGCCGGGCCCTCTTCGTCCGGGGAATCGGTGAGTACTCCAGCCAGAGGCGGGGGGGCATCCTGGACCCTGTCTCGGGGACTCCCGTCCTCTCCTGCGACGAGGATTGCCGGTCCTCCGACGGCTCCTCCTCCCACGATCTGCGCCTGGAGGGCCTGGTGGGCTACGAGCCCTCCCCGGGCACGGTGGTCTACCTGGGCTACTCCCGGCAGATGGATAGTCCCACGGCCTTCGGACTGGGGGAGGTGAGGACCCGGGCCGACGGCCTCTTCCTCAAGATGAGCTACCGGTTCCGGTTGTGAGGCGGGCCAGATCCTGACCCGAGGGAGTCTGGAACATCCTGAGACCGAACTCGGGGATGATGGCGAAGATGTGGTCGAAGACGTCGGCCTGGATCCCTTCGTAGCTCACCCAGTTCGTGTCGTTGCTGAAGACGTAGATCTGCATGGGAAGGCCGTCGGGACCCGGCTCCAGCTGCCGGACCATGAGGGTCATGTCCCGGCGCAATCCGGGATGCTGCCTCAGGTAGCTCACGATATAGGCCCGGAGGGTGCCCACGTTCGTCAGGCGGCGGAGGTTCGGGATCACCGGGAGGCTTCTCGGCGACCCCGCATCTCTCTCCCGGGGCTCTTCCTCCGGCGCCTCGAGCTCCGAGCCCTCCTCCTCCCGTCGCTTCCGGGCGTTGAAGGCCTCGATCTCCTCCAGCTTCTCCCGGAAGTAGTCCTCCAGGAGCTCGTAGCGACGGAACCGGCGGATCTCGTCGTCGGTGAGGAACCGGATGGAGTTCAGGTCCAGCCGAAAGGACCGGCTGATGCGCCGGCCCCCGGCCTGTTTCATCCCCCGCCAGTTCTTGAAGGAATCGGAGATGAGCTGGTGGGTGGGGATGGTGGTGATGGTCTTGTCCCAGTTCTGCACCTTCACCGTGTGCAGCGCGATGTCCACCACGTCTCCGTCGGCCCCGTACTTGGGCATCTCGATCCAGTCCCCCACCGCCAGCATGTCGTTCTGGGTGAGGGTGATGCTGGCCACCAGGGAGAGAATCGTGTCCCGGAACACCAGGAGAATGATGGCCGTCAGAGCCCCGAACCCGCTGAGGAAGACGACGGGAGAGCGATCCACCAGCAGAGACAGCACCACGATCCCGGCGGCGATGTAGAGGACGATCTTGACGATCTGGAGATAGCCCTTGATGGGCCGGGTGTTGGCGTGGGGCCGAGTGGCGTAGATGTCGTTCACCGCCGACAGGAAGGCGTCCGCCGCCAATGCCAGAACCAGGACCATGACGGCCATGGCTCCCCGCTGGAGGACCTGGCCCAGCTCTTCCGGAAGGCCCGGAGCCAGGGGAATCCCGTAGTAGAGGACGATGGCCGGAGCCAGGTGGGCGAGGCGGCGGAAGACCAGCCGCCTCTGCAGGGCGTCGTCCCATGTGAACTCGGTTCGCCGGACCACCCGGGAGATGGCCCCCAGGAGGTAGCGTTTGGCCAGGGCGTCGGACAGCCAGGCCACCGCGAAGATCCCCACGAGCCAGACGACGGTTTCCACAGCGGGGTAGGTCTGGAGCCAGCTTCTCCACTCCTCCATGGTGCGTCTCCTCCGGATGACGGACCCGACCTCCGTGCCGGGACCGGGACGTTCGAGATGGCTGGAATGCTACCAGACTTCTCTCCGACTCGCCATCGCGGAGAGACCCATGAAGATCCGTCGCATGGTTTCCTGGACCATGGCCCCCTGAATCGCCCGGGACCCGGGCCGTAACCATTCGCCCGAGCCGGTGTACCGTTCCGGCGACAGCATCCCCTTTCCTCTGCCGCCCATTCGTTCAATCCAGGAGGATCGCCCATGCAGGAACAGGGTAGGGCTCAGAGCCAGTACGGCCTGGCGGCCCACGGAATCAGGAACGCGAACACCGTGTGGTGGAATCTCTCCACCCCGGCCCTCTATGAGCAGGCCGTGCAGCGGCACGAGGGGCTCGTGGCCCACCTGGGCCCCCTGGTGACCCGGACCGGCCAGTACACCGGGCGATCTCCCAAGGACCGATTCATCGTCAAGGAACCGTCCACGGAGAACACCGTGCACTGGGGTCGGGTGAACGTGCCCTTCGAGCCGGAGCGGTACGAGGTGCTCAGGGCCCGCCTCACCGCCTACCTGCAGGGAAGGGACCTCTTCGTACAGGACTGCTACACCGGGGCGGATCCGGATCACAAGATGCCCATCCGGGTGATCAACGAGACGGCGTGGCACAACCTCTTCGCCCGGAACATGTTCATTCAGGAGCACGATCCGGAGAAGCTGGCCGCCCACGACCCCGAGTACACCATCATCCACGCTCCGGGCTTCCTGGCGGTCCCGGAGGAGGACGGGACGAACTCCGAGGCCTTCGTCATCCTGCACCTGGGCAAGAAGGAGGTCCTCATCGGGGGCACGGCCTACGCCGGAGAAATCAAGAAGTCCATGTTCTCCATCATGAACTACCTCCTTCCCCGGAAGGGGGTACTGCCCATGCACTGCTCCGCCAACTACGGGGAGTCGGAGGACGACGTGGCCCTCTTCTTCGGGCTTTCCGGGACGGGAAAGACCACCCTCTCCGCCGATTCCACCCGGACCCTCATCGGGGACGACGAGCACGGGTGGAGCGACAACGGGGTGTTCAACTTCGAGGGTGGCTGCTACGCGAAGGTCATCCGTCTCTCCCCGGAGGGGGAGCCGGAGATCTACCAGACCACCCGCCGCTTCGGGACGATCCTGGAGAACGTGGCCATGGACAGCCAGCGGCGGCGCCTGGACCTGGACTCCGACGCCTTCACGGAAAACACCCGGGCCTCCTATCCCATTCCCCACATCCCCAATGCCACCCGGCAGCTCCGGGGCGGACACCCGAGGAACGTGCTCTTCCTGACCGCCGACGCCTTCGGGGTCCTGCCCCCGGTGTCCAAGCTCTCCTCGGCCCAGGCCATGTACCACTTCCTATCGGGCTACACGGCAAAGGTGGCCGGCACGGAGCGGGGGATCACGGAGCCGCAGCCCAACTTCAGCGCCTGCTTCGGCGCTCCCTTCCTGCCCCTGGATCCCGTGACGTATGCGGACCTGCTGGGAGAGAAGACCCGGAAGCACGACGCCCAGGTGTGGCTCGTGAACACCGGCTGGAGCGGCGGGCCCTTCGGCGTGGGGCATCGGATGGAGCTCGAGCATACCCGGGGCATGGTCCGGGCCATCCTGGACGGAAGCCTGGCCGACGTCCCCACGGTGGAGGATCCGGTCTTCGGTGTGCAGGTGCCGGAGAGCTGTCCCCACGTGCCGTCGGAGATCCTCCAGCCACGGAACACCTGGGAGGACAAGGACGCCTACGACGCGCAAGCGGCGAAGCTGGCGGGCATGTTCACCGACAACTTCCAGCACTTCCAGGGTCGAGTGTCCGACGAGGTCGCCGGGGCCGGGCCGAAGCCCTGAGGCCAGGGGCCGTTCTCAGTCCCAGACCATTCCTCCGGCCCAGGGTGCCGGAGCATCGTTCTTCAGGGCCTCCTCCAGGGTCCAGAGGACCTTCCCCGGGTCCAGGGGCTTGTAGAGGATGTGATGGGCGCCCAGGTCCTGGGCCATGTCCAGTTGATCAGCGCTGACCCCGGACATGGCGATGACCGGGAGGTAGGGGGCCCGGGCGTGGATCTCCTTGATGAGGCGGAGTCCGTTCCGCCGGGGCATGGCCAGGTCCGTGATGACGACGTCCAGTGGGCTGTCGGCCCACACCTTCAGCGCCGCCTCCCCGTCCGGGGCGTAGATCACCCTGTGTCCGGCTCTCTCCAGGACGAAACCCAGGAGGAAGCGGGTGTCCTCGTCATCGTCTACCACCAGCACGGTAGCCATGCTCCCAGGATCGGCAGAAGGGGCAGAAGCTTGAGGGGGTCGGCTCCCCGGATCCATGGGCGAGATCGGGGTAGTAGGGGCTGATTCACACACGCGCAGGCCGACGAATCCCATGGGCTGGGAGGCCCGGGACCCGGCAACTCACGAGGAATCCATGTCAGAGCACTACTACGACGCCGGGGATCTGCCCCGGTTCGCCGAGGTGGGGGAGTTTGCCCCGGAGCTGGGGGACAAGTTCTTCGACTGGTACAACACCGTCTTCCAGGAAGGGGCCCTCACGGAGCGGGAGAAGGCCCTCATCGCCCTGGCCGTGGCCCATGCGGTCCAATGTCCCTACTGCATCGACGCCTACTCGGAGGCCTCCCTGGAAAAAGGAGCGGACCCGGACCAGATGATGGAGGCGGTTCACGTGGCCGTGGCCATCCGGGGTGGGGCCTCCCTGGTCCACGGGGTCCAGATGAAGAACCACGTCGAGAAGCTGGGGATGTGATGGGCAAGGCGCTTCCCACCCTCCAGAGGCGGGGATCGGCCCTGGCCTCCGGCGCCGAGCAGCGCAGGGTCCTGGACGGGCTGTCCCTGGACCGGAGCTTTCCCCAGGCCCTGGACCAGGCGGGGCTCATGCCCTTCCGGGCCGTGGGGGTCACCGTGCTCCAGGTCAACGTAGGCAAGAAGTGCAACCAGACCTGCAAGCACTGCCACGTGGACGCCGGCCCGGAACGGAAGGAGGTCATGCCGGATCCGGTGGTGGACGCCGTGCTCTCCGTGCTGGAGACCACGGACATCCCCACCCTGGACATCACCGGCGGCGCCCCGGAGCTCCACCCCCGCTTCCGGGAGATGGTGACCCGGGCCCGGGCCCTGGACCGGCACGTCATGGACCGGTGCAACCTGACCATCCTCACTGTGCCCCGCTACGATGATCTCCCGGGGTTCCTGGCGGAGAACCGGGTGGAGATCGTGGCCTCTCTTCCCCATTACTCGGAGCGGCAGACCAACGCCCAGCGGGGGGAGGACGTCTATGAGAAGTCCATCTGGGCCCTCCGGCGGCTGAACGAGCTGGGCTACGGCCGGGAGGGTACGGGGCTGGTGCTGAACCTGGTCACGAACCCCGTGGGGGCTTTCCTGCCGGCTCGCCAGGATGCCCTGGAGCGGGACTGGAAGCGGCAGTTGAAGCGGCGGCACGACATCGTCTTCAACAACCTGCACACCATCACGAACATGCCCATCAGCCGGTTCCTGGAGTTCCTGCAGGAGAGCGGGAACCTGGAGCGCTACATGGAGCGGCTGGTGAACGCCTTCAATCCCCAGGCCGCCGAGTCGGTCATGTGCCGCTACACCCTGTCCGTGGGATGGGACGGTACCCTCTACGACTGCGACTTCAACCAGATGCTGGAGTTGCCTGTGACGGAGGAGGCCCCCCGGACCATCATGGACTTCCGGGACGACCTCCTGAAGAACCGGGAGATCGTTCTGGGGCCCCACTGCTTCGGCTGCACAGCCGGCCAGGGTTCCAGCTGCGGAGGGGCCACGGCCGAGGGGTGACGGCCGCGGCCCCGGTTCCGGGACCGGCTACCTGGTACTCGGCGGCTCCTGGCCGTTCCAGATGAAGCGCCGGAGGAAGTCCTCCGTGGCGTCCCAGGTGGTGAGCCACCGGTCGAAGACCAGGAAGTCGTGGACCTCGTCCGGGAAGACCATGAGCTCGTAGTACACGTCGTTGGCCCTCAGGGCCTGGACCAGGCCCACGGTCTGGGAGAAGGAGACGTTCCGGTCGTCGTCCCCGTGGATGAGGAGCACCGGTGAGGTCCACTGGTCCACCTCCGAGGCTGAAGACGAAGCGTACCAGGTCTCGGAGGGATCCAGCTTGTCGCCCCAGAAGTGCACTCCGGCGATGTCCACTCCGGCGGCGAACACGTCGGAGTCCCGGGCCAGCCCCTGGGCCGTGAGAATCCCGCCGTAGGACAGCCCCCACAGGCCCACCCGGTCCGGGTCCACGTCCTCCCGCTCCTGCAGGTAGAGGCCCGCCGCCAGGATGTCCTTGTACTCGTTGTTTCCCCGCCGGCCGATCCCTTCCGCTTCCCGGAACTCCTTCCCGTAGCCGATCCCGCTCCGGTAGTTCACGGAGAGGACCACGTAGCCCTGGTTGGCGAAGTACTGGTTGATGGCGTAGGCCCAGTGGTAGAAGTGCATGTAGTGGTAGCCCAGGAGCATCTGTCGCCGGGACCCGCCGTGGATGAAGATGAGAGCCGGACGCTCCTCTCCCGGTTCCAGGTCCGGGGGAAGGAAGAGCTGGTTGTAGAACTCCAGGCCGTCCTCGGCGGTGAGGGTCACGTTTTCCGGGACCACGTGCCGGTCCATGGGAAAACGGTCCGGCAGAGGGGTGATGGGTCGGGCCTCGCCTCCGTCCGACGAGATCACCGCCACGGATTGGGGCAGCTTCGGCCCGGCCAGGAAGAGGGCCACTTCCCGGTCCGAGGCCAGGGCCGCCGGGTAGGTCTCCAGGCGGGGTCCCCGGGTGAGGGGCTCCGGGGAGCCTCCGGCGGTGGACACCTTGAAGAGATCCCGGCGGTGGATGTCACCCATGTTTCCGGCGTAGTACAGGGTCCGGCCGTCCCGGGAGAGGGCCACGTGCTCGGCGAAACCCTCTCCTGGGGTGAGCTCCATGGGGGCGCCTTCGTGACCGGCCGCCGGAACCGAGTAGTAGTGTCGCCAGTTCTCCGGCTCCGCCATGAAGACCAAGTGATCGTCGGCCCACATGAGGTCCCGGACCTGGCTGAAGGCCGAGTCGTAGGGCTCGTTGTGCCACACCTCCCGGCCCCGGCCGGTGGCCACGTCCGCCACCCAGAGGGAGAGGTCGTAGCCGCCGGCGAAGCGGGCTTCCTCCAGCCCCGGGGGGATGGAGTCTTCCGGCACCTCCTCGGGACGCTCGGCCCGGGCCCCGAAGGGCAGACCCGGACGACGGACGAAGGCCACCCGGCTCCCGTCCGGAGACCAGACCGGCTGGCTGTCCCGGTCCACGCCCGGGGCCAGGTAGGTGATCTCAGGATCCTCCGTGTCGTAGATCCCGATGAAGGAGTGGTCTCCCCGGTCGCTGACGAAGGCCACGTACCGGCCGTCCGGAGACCAGACCGGGTCTTCGTTCTCCCCCCAGACCAGGAAGAAGGGGGGCACCCCGTCGGTTCGCTCTGTCAGGGCCGTGCCGGGATTCACCGGCGCACGGTAGATCTGGCCGTCCCCCTCGAAGAGGACCCAGTCCCCGTCCGGAGACAGGACCGGATCGCTCCCCTCCACCACCCTCCAGGCCCCCTGGCCGTCGGTGCTGGCGGCCCAGATGGCCTCCTCCGAGCCCCGGGGGTCCGAGGCCGGGTTCGCCACCCAGCCCAGCCGGTTCGGGAAATGGCCACGGACGAAGACCACCACCTCACCGTCGTGGGAGATGCGGATGTCCGTGAGGTCCCGGCCGTTGTCCTCCATCCAGGAGGTGAGGGGCACGGGGGTCCAGTCCGGTGCCGCCGCCGTGAACACGTTTCGCATCCCCCGGTCGTAGGAGATCCAGGCGATCCGGTCCGTGTCCCGGGCCGACACCATCTGCACCGGATACGGCGGGCTGAGGATGTCCTCGAAGGAGAAGTCCTGGGCCCGGGCTGCCCCGGTGGCCCCGGGAAGAAGGCCGGGCAAGAGGGGCAGGAACAGGACGAGGAGGTGGAAGGCGACGTGTGGGCGGCTCATGGGTTCTCCTCCGGTAGGCGGTGTCGGTGGCCGGGAGGGTTCTGTGAGAGACAACTTACGCCACGGGGACCCAGGGGAAAGCAGGGGAAAGAACGAGGGAGACCCCGGGGGGCGCAGGAGCTCCCCGGGGCCTCCGGAGGGGACGGAGCCGGATCCCTCGAAAGCGTCAGCTCACCTTCTTGATGTCGTAGCAGACTCGCCAGGTGGCCATGCCTTCCGGATCCGCCTGACCCTCGTCCACGGGCTCGTAGTGTCCCACCCAGTCCTCCACGTCTCCGTCGAACTCCCGCCGGTAGTGGTCCAGGGGGTCGTTGCCGGAGAACTGGTCCAGCTCCTCGCCGAAGAGCTCCACCACCAGCTTGTCCCCCGGGGTACCGTCGAAGAGGACCTTGTTCAGCTTCTCCAGGCGGTTCCAGCCCGGTTTGTCGGAAATGGCGTAGTATCCCTTCTTCGGGAACCGATACTCCTCCACCTTGTCGCCGGTCTCCACCTTGGACCGGAAGACGAACTCACCCGTTTCCTTGTAGAAGGGCTCCAGCTTGTCCAGGATCTGGATCCACCGAAGAATGACCTGGATGCGCTGCCCTGCCTGCTCCGCCATGATACCCGGCTCCTTTGTCTTGTGGGGTCCCGAGGTCCCGGCCTCCTGTCCATCCGGGCCCCCTGGGCCTCGGAAAGGACCTGCACCGAAGGGATGGTGCTCGCCGTAGTCGTGGTTCCGGAACGTTAGGTGGCATGGGACGGTTTGTCCAGTTGGAGCCCCACCGGGGCCCGGTGGGCTCTTGACGGCGACCCGAGATAGGCGTAATTCACCCGACATGATCATGATGGCGATGGCGATGCCCATGTGGGTCTGGTGGTGGCGCCCCTCCGGGAGCAGCGGAGGCCGTGCGGGTCTCGTCGTCGCCTAGATCGTCACCGATTGAACCGCATCCCTGCCCGCTGCAGCCCCTGCAGCGGGTTTTGTTATGGGGGATCGGTCCGGAGGAAGGGAAGGATCATGACCCAGGAGAAGAGCGCCGGGAAGGGCAGGCGAGATCCCATTCCGGAAGGGGAGGACGGGCCTCTCAAGGTCGGGGAGCTGCCGGAGCTGCACATGGCGGCTCTGGATGAGGTGGTCCTCCACGAGGACCCGGACATGGAGCGGGTGGCTCGCCTGGTGGAGCGTTTCAGCGCCGACGGCATCCTCAAGAACCCCCCGGTGGTGGGCCGCTCCAGGGGGTACCGGCCCATCGTCCTGGACGGGGCGAACCGGATCACGGCCCTCAGGAAGCTCCGCTATCCCCATGTGCTGGTCCAGGCCCTGGACCTCCACGACCCGGACCTGGTCCTGGACCGCTGGCATCACGCCATCGAGCACCTGGCTCCGGAGCAGCTCCTGGAGCACGCCGCTTCCGTGGAGGGGGTGAGTCTCCGGGAGGGCCGGGACGCGCCACCCCACACGGACTCGGGTCTGGCCCGCTTCCGCTTCGCCGATGGGCGGGTGGTGACCTTGAACGGGGGGGAGAGCCTCATGGAGCGGGTGGAGCAGCTCCACGCCATCACCTCCGCCTACCACCGATTCGCCTACTTCGACCGGGTCAGCTACACGAACATGGAGGACCTGGCCCGGAACTATCGCCACTTCACGGCCCTGGTGTCCTTCCGGCCCTTCTCCCGACAGGACCTCCTGGACGTGACGGCCCGGGACCGGAGGGTTCCCAGCGGCGTCACCCGGGTCCTCCTGCCGAAACGTGCCCTCCGCTTCAACCTTCAGCTGGAGGTCCTTCGCTCCGACCTCTCCCTGGAAGACAAGGAGGGCTGGCTGCAACAGGCCATCCGGGAGAAGGTGGCGGACAAGGCCATCCGCTTCTACCGGGAGCCCACCTTCTTCTTCGACGAGTAGGTCCCGACACCAATCCCGAATAGACACCCCGAGGAGACACCATGGAGTCCAAGAAGATCTTCCTGAACGAGTCCGAGATGCCTCGGCACTGGTACAACATCCAGGCCGACCTGCCCGAGCCCCTGCCCCCGGTGATCCACCCGGGAACCAAGGAGCCCATCGGGCCCGACGACCTCGCGCCCCTCTTTCCCATGGCCCTCATCGCCCAGGAGGTGAGCCAGGAGCGCTACATCGAGATTCCCGACGAGATCCTGGACATCTACAAGATCTGGCGGCCCAGCCCCCTGATCCGGGCCCGGGAGTGGGAGAAGGCCCTGGATACGCCGGCGAAGATCTACTACAAGTGGGAAGGCGTGAGCCCCGCCGGCAGCCACAAGCCCAACACATCCATCGCCCAGGCCTACTACAACAAGGAAGAGGGCATCCGGCGCATCACCACCGAGACCGGCGCCGGGCAGTGGGGCAGCGCCCTGGCTCTGGCCTGCAACTTCTTCGACATCGAGTGCAAGGTCTTCATGGTGAAGGTGTCCTTCTACCAGAAGCCCTACCGCCGTCTCATGATGGAGGCCTGGGGCGCCACCTGCGTGCCCAGCCCCAGCCAGGAGACCAACGCCGGCCGAACGATCCTGGAGAAGGACCCGGACACGCCGGGCTCCCTTGGGATCGCCATCAGCGAAGCCGTGGAGCAGGCCGCCGGCCGGGACGACACGAAGTACAGCCTGGGAAGCGTTCTGAACCACGTCATGCTCCACCAGAGCATCATCGGGGAAGAGGCCATGAAGCAGTTCGAGATGGCCGGAGACTACCCCGACGTGGTCATCGGTTGCGCCGGGGGCGGATCGAACTTCGCCGGCTTCGTCTTTCCCTTCGTCAGGGACAAGATCGTGGACGGCAAGGACGTCAAGGTCACGGCAGTGGAGCCCAAGGCCTGCCCCACCCTCACCAAGGGGCTCTACAAGTACGACTTCGGGGACACGGCCTGCACCACCCCCCTCCTTCGGATGCACACCCTGGGACACGATTTCATCCCGGCCCCCCTGCACGCCGGGGGTCTCCGGTACCACGGGATGGCGCCCCTGGTGAGCCACCTCCACGAGCTGGGTCTCATCGAGTCCGAGTCCCACCACCAGAAAACCTGCTTCGACGCCAACCTGAGCTTCGCCCGGGCCGAGGGCCATCTCATGGCCCCGGAGACGTCCCACGCCATGAGAGAGGTCATGGACGAGGCCCTTCGCTGCAAGGAGAGTGGGGAGGCCAAGGTCATCGCCTTCAACGCCAGCGGCCACGGCCACTTCGACATGGCCTCCTACGAGAAGTACTTCGGGGGCGAGCTGGAGGACTACGAGTACCCGGAGGAGAAGATCCGGGAGGCCCTGGAGCGGTTGCCCGGCGTGGATTGAGTCAGGACTCCTCCTCCCCCACACCTGCGACCCCGCCCCGGCTGAGCATCCACCGGAGGACCATGGGGACCAGGAGGGTGGTGACCATGGCCACGATGACGATGGCCGAGAAGAGGTGCTCCACCACCGGGGGAGGAGGATCCGGCTTCTGAAACAGGCCCGCCTGGAGGGCGATGCCGGCGATGACCAGCTCCACCGCTCCCCGGGCGCTCATGGCCATCCCCAGTCCCACGGAGTCCCGGGTGGAGAAGCCCGACAGGCGAGCCGGAACGGCGGCTCCCACGAGCTTGCTGAGGAAGGCGATGAGGACCAGGAGGGCCACGAAGAGGGGGATGGCCCCCAGGGCGCTCAGGTCCAGGTGCAGGCCGATGGAGGCGAAGAAGAGGGGAGCCAGGAACCCGGTGGTGATCCCGGACAGCTTCCGCTTCACGTCCTGGTACACGGCCAGGTCGATGGTCCGGCGACCGAAGAGGAGCCCGGCGAAGAAGGCTCCCACGATGAAGTGCATGGCCAGGACCTCCGCCAGCACGGAGAAGCCGAAGGCCACGATGAGGAGGAAGCTGAGCTCCAGCTCCTCCAGCTGGACGAAGCGCCGGATGAGGGTCCCCAGGGTGGGAAGAAGCCATAGACCCACGGCGGTGGCGATCACGAAGAAGAGAGCGACCTTGCCCAGGAGAAGAAGGATGGTGGAGGCGTCGGGGAGCCCCCCGGTCCGGATGAGGGCCATGAGGAGGGCCAGGAGGATGAGTCCCAGGATGTCGTTGAAGACGGCGGCGGACACGATCGTCCTTCCCATCCTGCTCTTGAGGAGGTTCAGGTCCACCAGGATCCGGATGGAGACGGGGACCGCCGTGATGGCCAGTCCCGTGCCCACGAAGAAGGCCTGAGCCAGCTTGTAGTCCGACGCCGGAAGGAAGAGCCAGGCGGTTCCCGTCCCCAGAGCCAACGGCAGGACCATGGCCGAAATGGCCACGAAGAGGGACTGGCGGGAGGTTTCCCCCAGCTCCCGGGGTTGCAGGTCCAGCCCCCCGTAGAGCATGAGGAAGAAGATCCCCAGGTCCGTAAGAGCGATGAAAACCTGGTCGTCGGGAAGCTCTGCCAGGACGGGAAAGGTCCCGGAGTACTGGGCCACCAGGACTCCGATGAGGACGCCGGCGATGAGCTCCCCCACCAGGGCAGGCTGTTTGAGACGCACCGCCAGCTCACCCAGGGTCCGGGTGGCCAGGAGCAGGACGAGGAGGACGTAGAAGATTTCCATGGGGACGTTCTCGTCCATGGAGTTCACCGATGCCGGACCGTGGTTCCCGACCGGGGTGGCCTCGCATCGCATTCGGCCGGCCCACGCCGGCTCGGGCCGGCACCACCTCCGAACCTTTCCTCCTTCCGGGTCGTAGTGGGGGAGTAGAGACTTCCCCGTCCCGGAAGGGGAGGCGTCCACCCTGGACCAGGAGGCAGGATGACCGAGGAATACCAGGAATACGAGGATCCGCACGCCCACGAGGAGATCCGGACAGGAGCTCCGGAAGACGAAGAGGCGAGAGAAGAAGAGCCCCGGGGGGAAGGGAAGAGGGAACGCTACAAGGTGGCCGGGGAAAGGCTCCTCTCGGAGGTCAAGCGCCTGGTCCGGGAAGGAAACGTCCGGCGTATCATCATCAAGAACGAAGAAGACCGGACCCTCATCGAGATCCCCCTGACCATCGGCGTGGTGGGCGCGGCCCTTTTCCCGGTCTGGGCGGCGGTGGGAGCCATCGCGGCCCTGGTGACCAGTTGTTCCATCGAGGTGGAGCGGGAGCCGGAGACGTAGCCGCCCCGGGAGGACCACGACCGCCGGTTCCAGAGGGCGTCGTCCCGGGTCCCCTGATTCCCATTCCCTTCCCTTGGGGCCATATTTCCCCGGAATCTCTCTCCGAGCCCGGCCCCTGGTAGGACGGCTCATGAGCCTCCCAGATCCTGACGGCCGGTCCGGGGTAGAGAAGGCGAGTCGCCCATCCGGCGCATCCGAAGAGGAAGCCGAGGCCCGTGGAACCGGCACTTCAACTTCTCAACGTACTTCTTCCCCTGGGCTATCTCCTGGCCGCCCTGGCCTACCTGGTGGTGTTCCTGGAGGCCCCGGACTGGGTTCGACGTTGGGTGACGCCGCTGACGGCCACGGTGGCCGGGGCCCACCTGGCCTACCTGGTCCTCCTCACCGTGGTCTTCCGGCACGTCCCGGTGGCCAACGCCTGGGAGAGCTTCACCTTCGTGGCCTTCGCCCTGGCGGTGGTCTACCTGGCCCTGGAATGGAAATGGAAGGACAAGGCCACGGGGATCTTCGTCATGGTCCCCGTCCTCTTCTTCCAGGTGCTCTCCAGCGCCTTCGTGACCCACTCCCGTGAGGTGGACGAGATCCTCCGGTCCCCCCTCTTCGGCATCCACGTTACCGCGGCCCTGCTGGGCTACGTGGCCCTCTCCGTTGCGGCGGTGTACGGGGCCATGTACATCCTCCTCTACCGGGAGCTGAAGAAGCACCGGGTGGGTCTCATCTTCCGGCGCCTCCCGAACCTGGAGACCCTTTCCCGCCTGAACCTGGGGGCTGTGCTGTTCGGATGGATCGGCCTGACGGTGGCCATCATCTGGGGCACGATCTGGGCCCGGGACCTGGTCTCCACCGGGGCCCTGAGCGGAGGGTTTTACACCGATCCCAAGTTTCTCCTCACCCTGGTCTTGTGGGTCCTCTACGGCCTGACCCTGGGGGGGCGTTACTTCTTCCGTTGGCCCAATCGTCAGCTGGCGTACCTGTCCATGGTGGCCTTCGTCATCATGGTGGGCTCCTCCCTGGCGGTGAATCTGTTCCTGCCGTCCTTCCATCAGTTCTCCTAGCTCCATGGATCTCATCCTCCTGGGCGTGAACCACACCACGGCTCCGGCCGCCATCCGGGACGACCTCCAGCTCGGTCCGCAAGAGATGGGGACGTTCTACGCCCACCTCCGGCAGTTCCGGGATCTGATCCCGGAGGTGGCGGTCCTGTCCACATGCAACCGGACGGAGTTCTACGGGCTGGTGAAGGACCGGGCGGAGGCGGACCACGCCCTCCGGGCCGGCATGGAGGCCCACAAGGGGGTTCCACACATGAACGACGGGCAGTACACCTATTCCCGGAAAGGCAAGGAGGTGGTCCGGCACCTCTTCCGGGTGGCTTCAGGGGTGGACTCCCTCATGGTGGGGGAGCCCCAGATTCTGGGGCAGGTCCGGGAGGCCTTCGAGGTGGCCGACGAGCACCGGACTACCGGGGCTCTCCTGACCCGTCTGTTCAACAGCGCAGTCCACGTGGGCAAGCGGGCCCGGACGGAGACGGAGATCGGCAAGGGCACGGTCTCGGTGGCCTACGCCGCCGTGGAGATGGCCCAGAAGGTCTTCGATCGCCTGGACCGCTATCCGGTCCTGGTGGTGGGAGCCGGCGAGACGGGGGAACTGGTGGCCCGGCACTTCGCCGATGCCAACCCCAGGGTCCTCACGGTGGTGAACCGGACCTTCCAGCGTGCCGACAGGCTGGCCCGGGAGCTGGGGGGAAGGGCCCGACCCTGGGGCGAGCTGGAGGAGGCCCTGGCGGAGGCCCGGGTGGTGGTCACGGCCACCGGAGCTCCGGAGCCTCTCCTGGACGTACCCCGAATGGAGCGGGTCCTGAAGCGCACGAAGCGGGGCCCCATGGTTCTCGTGGACATCGCCAACCCCCGGAACATCCACCCCCGGGTGGGGACCCTGGACCGGGTCTTCCTCTACGACCTGGACGCCCTGGAGAGCATTGCGGAGCAGAACCGGGCTCGCCGGTCCCGTGAGATTCCCAAGGTGGAGAAGATCGTGGCCGAAGAGGTGGAGAGCTTCATGGGCTGGTACGAATCCCTGGAGGTGGTACCGGTGATCCGGGCCCTCCGGGGCCGGTTCCACGAGCTGGCCCACCAGGAGATCGAGAGACAGGCCAAGCACTTCAGCGCCTCGGACCGGGAGGCCCTGGAGCGGTTCACCCAGGGGTTGGTGAACAAGCTCCTGCATCAGCCCACCACCCGGATCCGGAACGTGGAGAAGGCCAGCGCCCACGGCCTCCACAAGCTGGTGGCGGTCCAGGAGCTCTTCGAGCTGGACGTGGAGGCCTACAAGAAGACGAACGGCTCCGGAAAGGAGGGGTCCGAGGACTCGTGACCTCCCGACCGTCCACCCTTCGTATCGGCACCCGGGGCTCGGACCTGGCCCTGTGGCAGGCCCGGCACGTGGCCGGGGCCCTCCGGGGCCTGCACGGCGCCCCGGATCCGGAGCTGGTGATCATCAAGACGGAGGGAGACCGGACCCAGGACGTTCCCCTCTCCCAGGTGCAGGGCAAGGCCTTCTTTACCAAGGAGATCGAGGAGGCCCTCCTGGGCGAGCAGGTGGACATCGCCGTCCATAGCCTGAAGGACCTGGAGACCGTCATGCCCCCCGGCCTCACCCTGGGAGCGGTTCTGGAACGGGCGGATCCCCGGGACGCCCTCCTGACCCCGGAGCCCATGGCGGCGGAGGATCTCCCCCGGGGTGCCCGGGTGGGGACCAGCAGCCTCCGGCGACGGGCTCTCCTGGCCCGCTGGCGCCCGGATCTGGACCTGGCGGATCTCCGGGGCAACGTCCCCACTCGCATCCGGAAGCTGGACGAAGGTGCCTACGACGCCATCGTCCTGGCGGCTGCCGGGGTGAAGCGCCTGGGGCTTGGAGACCGGATCAGCGCCTACCTCTCCTTCCACCCCTTCCTGCCGGCGGTCTCCCAGGGAGCCATGGGGGTCCAGATCCGGGAAGACGATCCGGAGGTGGCCCGTTGGGTCCGGGCCCTGGACCATGAGCCCACCCGGAGGACCACGGCAGCGGAACGGGCCTTCCTCCGCCGGGTGGAGGGGGGGTGTCAGGTGCCCGTGGGTGCCCTGGGTGAGCTCCGTGAGGGGGGGGACGTCCTGGAGCTTCGGGGGATCATCTGCTCCCTGGACGGGAAGAAGGGTGTGGAAGGACGGCGCTCGGCCCCTCCGGCGGAGGCCGAGGCCCTGGGCCGTGCCCTGGCGGGGGAACTGCTGGAAGCCGGAGGGGAGGCGATTCTCCAGGGCATCCGCAGGGGTGGGGAGGGGGCGTGACGGGCATCGTCGTGACCCGGGCCGAAGACGAGGACGGGCCCCTGACGAAGCTCCTGGAAGAGGCCGGAGCCCGGGTGCTTCACTGGGGTACCATTCGCTTCGCGCCACCGGAGGACCCGGCCCCCCTCCATGGAGCCCTGGGAGCGCTGGATCACTACCACTGGATCGCCTTTTCCTCTCCCCGTGCCGTGGAAGCTGTCACGTCCCGGGTGCCGGGACCGCCGCCGGATCTCCGGGTGGCTGCGGTGGGCAGCTCCACCGCCCGGAGCCTGGAGCAGAAGGGATGGCCGGTGCATCGGGTGCCGGAGTCCAACCGGGGGGACGCCCTGGTGGAGGTCTTCCGGCGGGCCGGCGACGCCGGGGGTACTCGGGTTCTCTTTCCCGCCAGCGCCATCGCCCGGGAGGTGGTCCCCCGGGGGCTGGAGGAGCTGGGGGCCCGGGTGGACCGGGTGACGGCGTACCGCACGGTGCCGGTGGACCTGGATGTGGAGACCTGCCGGACCCGTCTGGAGAGAGGAGAGGTGGATGTCATCACCTTCGCCAGCCCCTCCGCCGCTGAGAGCCTGGAGCGGTCCCTGGGCCCGAAGCTGATCAGGGACATGAAGGAGACGTTGCCGGCGGCGGCCATCGGGCCCACCACCGGCCGTGCCCTCCGGGAGTCGGGGTGGCGGCGGGTGGTGGTGGCCGAGCCCCACACCCTGGAATCCCTGGCCCGGACTGCCGTGGAAGCGGCAGGGTCCGGGGACGTTCCATAGAATCGAATCCGAGCATCGAAAGGCACAGGCAGACCATGCCATTTCCCACACAACGTCTCCGGCGCCTCCGGAGAAACGACACCTGGCGTCGGATGGTCCGTGAGACCCGGCTGTCGGTGGACGATCTCATCCTTCCCCTCTTCGTGGTTCCGGGCACGGGCGTCCGGAACCCGGTCCGGAGCATGCCCGGTGTGGACCAGCTCTCCGTGGACGAGATGGTGAAGGAGGCCCGGGAGATCGCCGACCTGGGGATTCCCGGGGTGATCCTCTTCGGCGTCCCGGACGACGAGGACAAGGATCCGGAGGGAACGGAGGCCTACAACCCGCGGGGATTGGTCCCGGAGGCCATCCGGGCCATCAAGGAGGAGGTTCCGGAGCTCCTCCTGTGGGCCGACGTGTGCATGTGCGAGTACACGAGCCACGGCCACTGCGGGCTCCTCACCGACCAGGGGGAGGTGGAGAACGACCCCACCCTGGAGCTTCTGGCCCAGGCGGCCCTGGCCTACGCCCAGGCCGGAGCCGACGCCGTGGCGCCCTCGGACATGATGGACGGCCGGGTCTGGGCCATCCGGGAGACGCTGGACGAGGAGGGCTACCCCCACCTGCCCATCGTATCCTACGCCGCCAAGTACGCCTCCGCCTTCTACGGGCCCTTCCGGGACGCCGCCCATTCGGCCCCGGCCTTCGGAGATCGGAAGGCCTACCAGATGGATCCGGCCAACGCCGAGGAGGCCCTCCGGGAGGTGGAGCTGGACATCGAGGAGGGGGCGGACATCGTCATGGTCAAGCCCGCCGGTGCCTACCTGGACGTGATCCGGCGGGTGAAGGACCTCTTCGCTCTTCCCACGGCGGCCTACCAGGTCAGCGGGGAGTTCTCTCTCATCAAGGCCGCTGGAGAGAAGGGATGGGTGGACGAGAAGCGGGTGGCCCTGGAGAGCCTCCTGGGGATCAAGCGGGCGGGGGCCGACATGATTCTCACGTACTTCGCCAAGGACGTTGCACGCTGGTTGGAGGAGGAATGATGCCGAAGAACGACCTGAGTCGTCAGCTCTTCGAGAAGGCTCGCAGGACCATCCCCGGGGGCGTGAACAGCCCGGTGCGGGCCTTCGGGACCGTGGGGGGCGATCCCCTGTTCATCGTCCGGACCGAGGGACCCCGGGTGTGGGACGCCGACGGGAACTCCTACGTGGACTACGTGGGCTCTTGGGGACCCATGATCCTGGGGCACAATCAGGAAGACATCCGCAGGGCCGTCTACGAAGCCCTGAAGAAGGGAACCTCCTTCGGCGCCCCAAGCACGGGGGAGATCCAGCTGGCGGAGCTGGTGGTGGAGATGGTTCCCTCCATCGACGTGGTTCGGCTGGTGAACTCCGGGACGGAGGCCACCATGAGCGCCGTCCGCCTGGCTCGGGCCGTCACGGAACGTCCCAAGATCATCAAGTTCCGTGGGGCCTACCACGGGCACGCCGATCCCTTCCTGGTGGAGGCGGGCTCCGGGGCCGCCACTCTGGGGACGCCCTCCAGCCCCGGGGTCACCCCGGGGGCGGCTCAGGACACCCTGGTGGCGGACTACAACGATCTGGACTCGGTCCGGGCCCATTTTCGTGAGCAGCCGGGGAAGGTTGCCTGCGTCATCGTGGAGCCCGTCTCCGGAAACATGGGATGCGTCCCTCCCGTGGAGGGCTTCCTGGAGGGACTCCGGGAGCTCTGCACCGGGGAGGAAGCGATCCTCATCTTCGACGAGGTCATGACCGGGTTCCGGGTTGCGCCCGGAGGGGCCCAGGAGCGCTACGGAGTCATGCCGGACCTCACCACACTGGGGAAGGTCCTGGGAGGAGGCTTGCCGGTGGGTGCCTTCGGGGGCCGGGAGGACCTCATGCGGCAGGTGGCCCCGGAGGGCCCGGTCTACCAGGCCGGGACCCTGTCGGGCAACCCCCTGGCCACGGCAGCGGGAACCGCATCCCTTTCCTACCTCCACGACCATCCGGAAGTGTACCAGACCCTGGAGGAGCGGAGCCGGGAGCTGGAGGAGGGCATCCTGGAGATCGTCCGGGACGGTGACTATCCCCTGACCTGGAACCGGGTGGGATCCATGGCGTCCCTCTTCTTCACTCCGGGCCCGGTGCGGGACTACCACACCTCCGCCGCCGGCGACCAGGAGGCCTTCCGGGCTTTCTTCTGGGGGCTGTTGGACCGTGGGGTCTACATCGCTCCCAGCCCCTTCGAGTCCCTCTTCATGTCCTCGGCCCACTCCCGGGAAGACGTGGCCGACACCGTCGAGGCGGTCCGGGAGGTCCTGGCTCGGGTCTTCTCCGACAAGGGGGCTTCGTGACCCCCTACAAGTCCCTTTCCCGGCAGTCGGAGGGCAGGGTGGGAGAGGCCCCGGAGGATCCGGGGCTTCCCCCTTTCCTGGCGGCATGTCGGCGCCGGCCGGTCCCCCACACGCCGGTGTGGATCATGAGGCAGGCGGGGCGGTACCTGCCCGAGTACCGGGCCATCCGGGAGCGGGTGGACTTCCTCACCCTCACCAAGACCCCGGACCTGGCGGCAGAGGTGACCCTTCAGCCCATCCGCCGATTCGGCATGGACGCGGCCATACTCTTCAGCGACATCATGACCCCGGTGGAGGGCATGGGGGTGGATCTGGCCTTCGATCCGGGACCGGTCATCGACAACCCGGTCCGGAGCCCCGGCGAGGTGGAGCGCCTCCGGGTGGCGGATCCGGAAGAGACGGTGCCCTTCGTCATGGAGACCATCGGGATCCTCCGGAAGGAGCTCCCGGCTTCGGCTCCCCTCATCGGTTTCGCCGGAGCCCCCTGGACCCTGTTCTGCTACGTGGTGGAAGGGGGGGGCTCCAAGACCTTCATCCACGCCAAGTCCTTCCTCTTCGCCGAGCCCGAGGCTGCCCGAGCCCTCCTGGAGAAGCTGGCGGACAGCATGACGGCCTACCTCCGGGCCCAGGCGGAGGCGGGAGCCCAGGCCCTCATGCTCTTCGACTCCTGGGTGGGTCTCCTGAGCCCCTGGGAGTTCCGGGCCTTCGCCCTGCCGGCGGTGAAGCGGACCCTGGCCGGCCTCCGGGATCTGGGGATTCCCCTCATCTACTTCCCGAACCAGGGGGCCACCCTCCTCACCGATGCCGCCGGCTCCGGCGCCCAGGTCCTGGGGGTGGACTGGCGCACACCCCTGTCCCGGGCCCGGGAGCTGGTGGGACCGGAGGTGGCCGTACAGGGTAATCTGGACCCGGCGGCCCTCTTCGCCCCCCGGGACGCGCTGGACCGGCAGATCCACCGGGTTCTGGACGAGGCCGGGGACGACCCCGGGCACATCTTCAACCTGGGCCACGGCATCGAGCGGACCACGGATCCGGACGCGGTGGCCTTCCTGGTGGACAGGGTCCGGGAGTACACGGAGCGGGGCACCGACGGCAGCCGACGAATGGAGCGAGAGGCAGAAGGATGAGCGGGCATCGGTTCCAGGTGGACATGGACACGATCCGGCGGTTCGATCGTCCCGGACCCCGGTATACCTCCTATCCCACCGCGGTGGAGTTCCATGAGGGGGTGGGAGAGGGGACGTACCGGGAGAAGCTGGCCGAGGCGAACCAGCAGGGGCCCGAAGCTCCCCTGAGCCTCTACGCCCACCTCCCCTTCTGTGAGCACCGCTGCCTGTTTTGCGGATGCCACGTGGTCATCACCCCCCACATGCCCGTGGCGGAGAAGTACCTGGAGTACGTGAAGCGGGAGATCGATGGGGTGGCGGGCTACCTGCCGGATCGCCGGAGGGTGGTCCAGATGCACTGGGGAGGGGGGACCCCCACCTACTTCAGCCCCCAGCAGCTCACGGACCTCCTGGACCGGTACCGGAGCCACTTCGACCTGGTGGAGGGCGCGGAGCTGGCCATCGAGGTGGACCCCCGGGTCACGTCCCGGGAACACCTGGACACGCTGGTGGAGCTGGGATTCAACCGCCTGAGCATGGGGGTGCAGGACCTGACGCCGGAGGTCCAGGAGGCCATCACCCGGGGCCAGACCTGGGAGCAGACGGCCGAGCTCATGACTTACGCCCGCCAGGTGGGATTCAACGAGGGCATCAACCTGGACCTCATCTACGGGCTTCCCAAGCAGAGGCTGGAGACCTTCAGCACGAACCTGGACCAGATCCTGGACCTCAGGCCCGACCGGGTGGCCGTCTACTCCTTCGCCTACGTGCCCTGGATCAAGGGACACCAGAAGAAGCTGGACAAGAGCACTCTTCCCTCCGCCGAGAACAAGCTCCGCCTCTACCTCATGGCCATGGAGCGGTTCCTGGATGCGGGCTACGAGCCCATCGGGATGGACCACTTCGCCCTTCCCGACGACGAGCTGGCGGTGGCGGCCCGGGAACATCGGCTGCACCGGAACTTCATGGGGTACACCGTCATGCCCGCCTCCGACATGATCGCCTTCGGAGTCAGCGGCATCGGGGAGGTACAGGGTGCCTTCTTCCAGAACGAGAAGAAGCTCTCCACCTACTACGCCGCCCTGGACGACGGGCGACTCCCGGTCCAGCGGGGCTACGTCCTGGACGAGGACGACCGGGTCCGGCAGTACGTCATCCACGAGATCATGTGCAACTTCCGGGTCTCCAAGGAGGACGTGGAGCGCCGGTTCGACGTGGACTTCGACGCCTACTTCCGGGACTCCCTGGACAACCTCCAGGAGGTTCGAGAAGAGGGGTTCGTGGAGATGGACGACCAGGGTCTCCGAGTGACGGAGGAGGGACGCCTCTTCGTGCGGAACGTCTGCATGGCCTTCGACAAGTACCTGCAAGCCAAGAAGGCGGAGAAGCCTGTCTTCAGCCGGACGGTGTGAGGGCGTGAAGCGCGTCGTCGTGGTGGGAGGGGGGATCGCCGGACTCACCACCGCCCTCCACCTGATGGACGGGGCCAAGGGGGTGGAGGAGGAGCTTCAGGTGGTGGTTCTCGAGGCCTCCCGGCGCCCCGGGGGCAACATCCGTACGGACCGCCACCGGGGCTTCATCATCGAGGAAGGTCCCAACGGCTACCTGGACAACGTCCCCGCCACCCCGGCCCTGGTCCGACGCCTGGGCCTGGAGGATGAGGTCCAGAAGGCCGACGAGGCCGCCGCCAAGCGGTACCTCTACAGGAACGGCCGGCTCCACCTCCTTCCCACGGGCCCCCTGGGCTTCCTCCGGAGCCGGGTCCTGAGCCTCCCGGGGCGCCTCCGGGTCTTCGGCGAGCCCTTCGCTCGGTCCCGGCCCCCGGACATGGACGAGACCATCTTCGATTTCGCCTCCCGGCGCATCGGCTCGGAAGCGGCATCCGTTCTCATCGACGCCATGGTCTCCGGGGTGTTCGCCGGGGATGTCCGTCGGCTCAGCCTGGCCAGCTCCTTTCCCAAGATGGCGGCCATGGAGGAGGAGCACGGAGGACTGGTGAAGGCCATGGTGGCCCGGATGAGGGAGCGGAGGACGGCGAAGAAGGAGGTGGAGGAGCGCAGGGCCCGGGGAGAGAACGTGGAGGAGCTCACCCAGCCCGGGGGTCCGGCAGGCCCCGGGGGTACCCTCACCACCTTCCGTGACGGTCTGGACACCCTGCCTCGCCGGGCGGCGGAGGAGCTGGGGGAGGTGGTTCGCTACGAGGCCGAGGTGGAGGAAGTGGAATGGCGAGGGGAAGATCCGAGTGCTCCTCCCTGGCGTATCGGCCTGGGCTCCGGGGAGGCGGTGGAGGCGGATGCCGTGGTGGTGGCTTTGCCCTCTCCCCGAGCGGCGCCGGTCCTGGAGAAGGCGGATCCGGAGTTGGCCGGGTACGTGGCGGAGATGGAGACGGCGGGGTTGGCCGTGGTGGCCCTGGCCCTGGACGCCGGGGCCATGGGAGGCCCCCCGGACGGTTTCGGCTTCCTGGTGCCCCGGGACACGGGGCCCAGGATCCTGGGGTGCCTGTGGGACTCCAGCATCTTCCCGGGACGGGCGCCGGGTGGAAAGGTCCTCATGCGGGTCATGATCGGGGGAGCCCACGATCCGGAGGCCGTGGGATTGTCCGAGGAGGGGCTGGTGAGCCAGGTGCTGGCGGACCTGCGGACCACCATGGGCCTGGACGCCGACCCCCTCTTCACCCGGATCTACCGCTGGCCCCTGGGCATCGGACAGTACACGGTGGGACACCAGGAGCGGCTGGACCGGATCCACGCCCGGCTCCGGGAGCGGCCGGGACTGTGGGTGGCCGGGAGCTCCTTCTACGGGATCAGCATGAACGCCTGCATCGAGAAGGCCGGGGAGCAGGCCCCGGAGATCCTGGCGTTCCTGGGGGGATAGAGGACTGTCGGGTCTTCATCCGGATCCCTTCTTCTCTCCGCTCAGCACCACGAAGGACCCCTGGCCGTAGCCTTCCCGTGGCTCCTCCACCCTGGTGATCCGGTCCAGGGAATGAAACAGGGTCTGGGTGATGCGAAAGCTCCCGAGACCCACGGCTTCCATGAGAGAGAGGACCTCGTCGGTGGTGAAGAACGTGGCGTCCCGATAGAACACGCTCTCGTCCTGGTGCTCCAGGTAGGACCTGCCCAGGGGGCTGTCCCTGTCCACCAGCCCCACCACGACCCGTCCCCCGGTACGCACCACCCGCCGGGCCTCCGCCAGGGATTTCCTGGCGTCATCCACGAAACAGATGGTGGTGACCATGAGGGCGAAATCGAAGGCGCCGTCGTCGAAGGGCAGGTCCTCCGCCACCCCCTCCACCACCTGGATGCCTCGACCGGCGGCCACGGACCGCATCCGGGGCGAAGGCTCCACGCCGTGGCCCACGCCCAGGGGCTGGGCGAAGAGCCCGCTCCCCACCCCGATCTCCAGCCCCCGGCCACCTTCCGGCAGGTGGGCCCGGACGGCCTCGAGCTCCGACTCGTAGGCCAGGCGGTTCTCCACGAACCAGTTCTCGTACTCGTCCAGGTGCTCCTCGAAGGGTCGGATCCTGGGCATGGGGTCAGCGGTTCGGAGGGCGAAGGTCTCGGTTGGCTTCCGGCGTACGGTCCTGGGTTCCAACGTACTGTCGCCCCGGGGGAAGATCCATCATCCTGGAGATGTCGATCCCCCGGGGTTTCCGAGGATCCCCGGGATCCTGCGGTGCCCGCATCCGGAAGAGCGGGCCGTTCGACGGCCCACGAGAACATGACAATGGAGCCCAAGCCATGAGCCCGGTCCAATTGGAGTTGCCCGAAGGAGGCAGGACCTTCCGCCGGCTGGTTCTGGACTACACCGGAACCCTTTCCCTGGACGGGGATCTCCTTCCCGGCGTTACCGAACGGCTCCGGGAGCTGGCCGAAGAGCTCCAGGTCAACATCGTCACAGCCGACACCTTCGGGACGGTCCGGGAGACCACCCGAGCCCTCCCCGTGGAGGTGCGGGTGATCCGGGACGGCAAGGAGAAGGCCGATCTCGTCTCCGCCATGGGTGCCGGGGAGGTCATCGCCGTGGGTAACGGACGAAACGACGTGCCCATGATGAAGGTGGCGGGCCTGTCGGTGGCGGTGGTGGGGCCGGAAGGGGCCGCCGGCGAGCTCCTGGCGGCGGCCGACGTGGTCACCCGGGACATCCGGGACGCCCTGGACCTCATTCGTCATCCCCTCCGGGTCAAAGCCACACTCCGGGACTGAGCCGCCCTCCGAGACCGAGCTACCTCCGGAACCGAGCCACCTCCCTCGCTGCAACCTCCGGCGCACTTCCCTCGTCGTACTCCTATGTAGACCCTGACGCACTCCTGGGAAGGCCCTGTTGGACTCCCATGGAGGCCTTGGTGTTGGAGGCCCTGACGTTGGAGGCCCTGGCGTACCCCCGTTGAATCCACCCGCGCCCTCGGCGTGTGGCGCTGGAGATCCGACAAGGGCTACAGTCTTTCGAGTTCGAACCCGGGCGTCCTTTGCCCGGAGAGGATGGTTGGATGAACGGCTTGAAGCTCGCCTTCCGGACCCTCTTCCAGACACCCTTCGTCACCGGCGTGGCGGTCCTTTCCCTGGCCCTGGGCATCGGGGCCAACGCCGCCATCTTCTCCCTCTACGATCAGATTCTCCTGAGCTCCCTCCCGGTGCAAGAGCCCGAGAGACTGGTGAACCTTGGAGCCCCCGGCCCCAAACCCGGCAGTCAATCCTGCAACCAGGCCGGGGACTGCGAGCAGGTCTTCAGCTACCAGATGTTCCGGGACCTCCAGGCGGAGCAGGAGAGCTTCACCGGCCTGGCGGCCCACCGGCTTTTCGGAGTGAACCTGGCCTACGAGAGGCAGACAGTGAGCGGGCAAGGCCTTCTGGTGTCCGGGTCCTACTTCCCGGTGCTGGGACTCACCCCGGCCCTGGGACGCCTCCTGGGTCCCGGGGACGACGCCAGCAAGGACAGTCACTACGTGGCGGTCCTGAACCACGCCTACTGGGAGCGTGAGCTCGGGTCCGATCCGGAGGTCCTGGACAATACCCTGGTCATCAACGGGGAGGCCATGACCGTCGTGGGCGTGGCTCCGGAGGGCTTCAGCGGCACCACCATGGGAGCCCAGCCCGACGTCTACGTCCCCCTCTCCATGGCCGGAACGGTGTGGTCCAGCTGGGATTGGCTGGACAGTCGACGGACGTACTGGGCTTACGTCTTCGGCCGCCTGGCACCCGGTGTCTCCTTGGAACAGGCCCGGGCGGAGCTGAACTCCCTCTACAAGGGGATCATCAACGAGGTGGAGGCGCCCCTGCAGGAGAACATGAGTGAGCAGACCATGGCCCAGTTCCGCTCCAAGGAGGTCACGGTGGAGCTCGGGCCCAAGGGACAGAGCTACATGTACCGGGAAGCACGGACGCCTCTGAACCTCCTCTTCGCCATCACCGCTGTCGTCCTCCTCATCGCCTGCGCCAACATCGCGAACCTCCTCCTGGCCCGGGGGGCCCAGCGGGGCCAGGAGATGGCCATCCGGGGATCCCTGGGGGCCAGCCGGACGCAGCTCCTTGGCAAGCTCCTCACCGAGTCCTTTGTCCTGGCCTTGCTGGGAGGCGTGGCAAGCCTCTTCGTGGCGGCCTGGACCCTGGACTTCATCGGGGCCGTCATGCCCCCGGACGATACCGGGACCCTGGCACTCAATCTCCGACCCTCCATGGTTCTGTTCGCCGGAGCCCTTTCCCTGGTGACCGCGGTTCTCTTCGGGCTCTACCCGGCCTTTCACGCCACCCGAAGGGACCTGGCCACGGTCCTGAAGTCCAGTTCCGGCCAGCCCTCCGGGGCCCGTTCCGCCGCCCGGTTCCGGACGTCCCTGGTGACGGCACAGATCGCCCTGTCCATGGCCCTCCTGGCCGGGGCGGGGTTCTTCATCAAGAGCCTGGTGAACGTGAGCCGGGTGGACCTGGGCCTGGAGACGGAGAACCTGGTGACCTTCAGCATCTCTCCGTCCCTGAACGGCTATGAGGCGGAGGAGTCCATGGCCCTCTTCATCGAGCTGGAAGAGGAGTTGGGCGCCACGCCGGGGGTCACCGGGGCCTCGGGAGCCATGGTGCCCATCCTGGCCGGGAGCAGCTGGGGACAGGACGTGGCGGTGGAAGGCTTCGAGTCCGGCCCCGACGTGGACGCGAATTCACGGTACAACGAGGTGGGTCCCGACTACTTCAGTACCATGGGCATTCCCCTGATGGCCGGCCGCGAGTTCACCCCCTCCGACGGTGAAGGAGCGCCCCGGGTGAGCATCATCAACGAGGCCTTTGCCGAGAAGTTCGGGTTGGATCCCCGGACCGCCGTGGGGCGGTGGATGTCCATGGATCGGTATGCCGACGAGCTGGACATCCAGATCGTGGGCGTCGTCCAGGACGCCAAGTACAACCAGGTGAAGGAAGCGGCTCCCCCCATGTTCTTCACCCCCTATCGCCAGAACGACGGTCTGGGCTTCCTGACCTTCTACCTGAGGACGCAAGCTGATCCCGGCCCCATCCTCCGGGCCATCCCGGACCTTGTGAAGGGCAAGGACCCGAACCTGCCGGTGGACGATCTCCGTACCCTGGAGGAGCAGGTCCGGGAGAACGTCTCCATGGATCGGATGATCAGCGTTCTCGCTACGGCCTTTGCCGTCATCGCCACGATTCTGGCGGCCGTCGGGCTCTACGGGGTTCTGGCCTACTCGGTGACCCAGCGTACCCGGGAGATCGGGCTGCGTATGGCCCTGGGTGCCGGCGGGACCAGTGTCCGGAAGATGGTTCTGGGGCAGGTTGGGAAGATGACCCTCATCGGTGGTGTGATCGGGATCCTGGGGGCCGTGGCCATGGGTCGGGGGGCCCAGTCCCTCCTCTACGAGTTGGAGGGGCACGATCCCCTGGTCATGGTATCTGCCGCCGCCCTCCTGGTCCTCGTGGCCCTGGGAGCCGGCTACCTGCCGGCCCTACGGGCATCCCGGGTGGATCCCATGAAGGCCCTGCGGTACGAGTGAGGGGCGATCGGCGGGGCGTCCCGGACCCTCGGTAGCCTCTCATGAGGAGAATCGATAGAGTAGGGTCCGTCTCAGGTCCGGGCGGACCTTTCTCCATCGATTCTGATCCCGCGGATTTCCATGGTCCCTGCATCTGACGAGTCATCCTCAGCCGGCCCTTCGTCCCCGGGGGCTCCAACCTCCTCCGTACCCTCCGTACCACCCTCATCCATCCCTCATCGGGTGGCCCGGGAACTGGGGTTGCCCAGAAAGCATGTGGAGGCGGCCCTGGCTCTCTTCGGGCAGGGAGCCACGCTTCCCTTCATTGCCCGGTACCGCAAGGAGAGGACCGGAGGGCTGGACGAGGTTCAGCTCAGGGAGCTCCGGGACCGGGCCGAGTACCTGGAGAAGCTGGAGGACCGGAGGGCGACCATCCTGGAATCCATCCGGGAGCAGGGCGAGCTCACCGATGAGCTGGCTCGCCGGATCCGGGGAGCTGAAACCCAGCAGGAGTTGGAGGACCTCTACCTCCCCTACCGGCCCAGGCGCCGGACCCGGGCCACCATGGCCCGGGAGCGGGGCCTGGAGCCCCTGGCGGATGCGCTGTGGGAAGGAACGCTGGACGACCGGGAAGCCCCGGACGCTGCCCGGGACCTGGTGGACCCGGAGCATGATCTGCCGGACGAGGACGCCGTCCTCCAGGGTGCCCGTGACATCCTGGCGGAGCGGGTGTCGGAAGACGCCGGACTCAGGGGACACATTCGGGATGTGATGCGGAAGGAAGGCCTCCTCACCTCCCGGGCCCTGCGGGGGAAGAAGGATCTTCCGGAGGCCCAGCGCTTCCGGGACTACCTGGATCACCAGGAGCCCGTTCGGAAGGTCCAGTCCCACCGGATTCTGGCCATCCGGCGGGGGGAGTCGGAGGGAATTCTCATCTGGGGTGTGGAGGCACCGGATCACGTCCTCCCATGGCTCCAGGCCAGGGTCCTGGGGAATCGACCGGCGAAGGAACAGATGGAGAAGGTGGCTGTGGATGCCTGGGAACGCCTCCTCCATCCTTCCCTGGAATCGGAGATCAGGCTGGAGCTGAAGAAGCAGGCCGACCAGGAGGCGATTCGGGTCTTCGGCACGAACCTGGAGAACCTCCTGCTGCAGGCGCCGGCCGGGGAACGGATCGTCCTGGGCCTGGACCCGGGCTTCCGGACCGGGGTGAAGGCCGCCGTGGTGTCCCGCACCGGGGCGGTCCTGGATACCGGCACCCTCTTCCTCCACCAGGAGGCGGCCTTCCGCGACGGAGTGCGGCAGCTCGTGAAAGGGCATGGGGTGGAGCTCGTTGCCGTGGGAAACGGAACCGCTTCCCGGGAGACGGAGCAGGCGGTCCGGGAAGCCCTGGATGAGGTTCAGGGTGAGCGTCCGGCCGTGGTGATGGTCAACGAGGCTGGCGCATCCGTGTACTCTGCCTCGGAGCTGGCGGGAGAAGAGCTTCCCGAGCTCGACGTCTCCCTGCGAGGGGCCGTCTCCATCGCCCGGAGACTCCAGGATCCCCTGGCGGAGCTGGTCAAGATCGATCCACGATCCATTGGGGTGGGACAGTACCAGCACGACGTGAATCAGACACAACTGACCCAACGCCTGGACGATGTGGTGGAACAGTGCGTGAACCGGGTGGGAGTGGAGGTGAACACGGCCTCACCGGCCCTGCTGGCCCACGTGGCGGGGATCGGCCCCACCCTGGCTCGGAACCTGACGAGTTTTCGGGATGATCAGGGTGGACTCCGCTCCCGGAAGGAGCTTCTCCAGGTCCCCAAGCTGGGTCCGAAGAGTTTCGAGCAGTGCGCAGGATTTCTCCGGATCCGGGGAGGGGATTCTCCGCTGGATGCCACCGCCGTGCACCCGGAACGCTACGATCTGGTCCGGCGGATGGCGGGGGATCTGGGTACCGACGTTCCCGGGTTGGTGGAGGATACGGGCCGGCTGAAGAAGCTGGAGGGCCGCCTGGAGCGGTATGCCGGTGGAGAGGTGGGTCTGCCCACTTTGCAGGACATCCTGGAAGAGCTTCGCCGGCCTGGACGGGATCCCCGTGACCGTTTCGAGCCCCCGTCCTTCCGGGACGACGTCCGGAAACCGGAAGATCTCAAGGAGGACATGGTCCTGGAGGGAGTGGTCACCAACGTGGTGGCCTTCGGCGCCTTCGTGGACATCGGGGTCCACCAGGACGGCCTGGTGCACATCTCGAAGATGGCCGATCGGTTCGTGAAGGATCCTCACGAGATCGTCTCGGTGGGAGATCGGGTGAAGGTCCGGGTGCTGAGCGTGGACCTGGACCGGGGTCGAATCGGGCTGTCGATGGTTGTATAGGATGGCAGTGGTTGGATTCGGAGCCCGGCGTCGGGGCCTGAGGTCTCCGGATCCGTTTCTGGGGTCTCCGGATCCGTTTCAGCTGAAACGCCTTCCTGGAAGTGTTGTCGCGGTACCGCCGCCAGGCGTGTGATTGGCGACAGACGCTTCAGCTGAAACGCCTCTGCTCTTT
>Ga0207797_1000127_pt1 | contig 53677 bp, 45 predicted proteins | sample PRCRCaboRojoPR_6_FD_187275 | JGI IMG/M metagenome (GOLD analysis project Ga0207797, IMG submission 187275) | Marine sediment microbial community from Cabo Rojo, Puerto Rico - PR CR 10% Liquid 1 (SPAdes) | ecosystem: Environmental > Aquatic > Marine > Coastal > Sediment | place: Cabo Rojo, Puerto...
AAGGGGCTTTCCAAGGGGGCCTTGAGCCATCTATGTCTCGTCCGGCTGCTCCTCTCGTACCCGACGAATCTCGAAGACCACCGGGTTCCAGGCGTCCGGGCAGGCGTGGGTGGCCACGTCGGCGTCCTCCAGCCAGGGGAAGTCCGCCCCGTAGCGCATGGCGAACACCTTGGGCAGGAAGCTGTACAGGGCGTGGATGCAGCACTCTCCCCGGACCGTCTTCCCGTCGAAGACGACCTCGTCCCCGACGGCGTGTCCTGCTTCGCAATGGCCCTCCTGCTTGATCACCGTGGCGATAATACGATACGCTTCGTCCTTATGCATAGGTGCGTTGTCCATTGAGTACCTCCTGTGATCTCGTTTATGAATGCTCGGATAAAGGGCTCTATCCGAACGAGTTGCCGACCGATCAGGGACCTGCGAACGCGGTAGTTCGGTAGGGAGAGGAGGAGCTTGAATGGCTCCCGATGCCGTCAAGGCCTCTCGGGCTCGCGAGGGATGCCAGTTCAGTCGGCCCCGGCCAGGGCGCCCATGGGATCCCAGGGCGGCAGCACGACGGGCTCGGTATCCAGCACCTCCAGCAGCCGGGGTGAAACGTAGGCCTTATCAACCGTCAGCTCGTAGACGAACTGATCGAACCATGCATCGGTCATCAGCATATACCCCTCGTCCCCCAACTCGGTGCCCCAGCTGTTCTCGACGCGCCACTTCGTAGGGCGGCCGTCCTCATCGAGGTCGACGCCGGTGAGGACCATGGCGTGGGTCATGCGGCTCTGCCCGTAGTCGAGCCTCCCGGCCTTGTCCAGCTCGAACTCCGCTCCATAGACGAGTGGGTAGTCGTAGATGTCGGGGTCCATAATGCCCAAGTCCCGCTCCAGCGACTTGCCGACGTCACAGCCGAACCAGACGGCTTTGCCGTCCTTGATCATGTCGACAGCGGCCTGCTTCAGCGTGTTCACGTCGACGTTGAGGTAGCGAACGATCTCCCCATCGACGACGTTGCCCAGGTACTGCACCGTGTAGAGCTTCTCGAACGGCTTGTCGTCCGTGGGGGCGTTGATGAGACAGACTTTGTCGTCGAGGTCGGTGCTCACGTAAGTCTCGAAGAACGCCGGGGGCGTGATCTCGCCGTGCCGATGGAAGGCCTCATCCTTGTCCCGCCACTCCCAGAGGAAGCTGCTCGGCGGTTCGCCCAGGTGGATGGAGAGCATTCGGTAGAACACCTCCATCATCTCCTCTTTCCTGTCCCGCAAGGCTTCGACGGAAGCGCCCTGCTCCCCCATCTCTCGCAGCACCTTGGCGTCCTCCCGCAGCCGGGCCACGAGCATGGCGTTCATGGGCCGGGAGTTGCTGCTGCTCTCCGTCTCTGGCATCACGGATTTCGGCACCACACCGTACTTCTTCACCAGGTTGATGAACATGTCCCACTGGCCGCCGTCGGCCAGGGGGTTCGCCAGAAGCCACATCACCAACCGCCCGTCCAGAGGTTCATCACGCGTCTCGATGATCGACTCCAGGAAGTAGTTCGCTTTCTCCAGCTTGTCCCAGAACATCAGATAGGCCTGCGAGAGCTCGAATTCCTCCAGGTTCATCTCCTCCATGGCCCGGAGACGGAGTGTGTTGAGGCCCGCGAAGAGCCAGCAGCGCCCGCTCCTCTTCTGATGGGTGGCCTCGGGGGTCTTGATCAGCTCGGAGTACGTGTGGTCAATCCGGTTGACGATCGCCCGATTCAGGGCGACGGCTCCTATGCCGTTCTTGGTGACTGCGTTGAGGGCGAGCCAGTTCTTCGGCTCGGCGTTGAATGCCTCAGCGAAGGAGCGGACGTCGACGTCTGTGAGGTGCTTCTTCATAATAGTCCTTTCGTAATTGCGTGCCTGGTGCTGCTGACGGAGTGGCGACTTGCCAGCTGGGAGCTGAGCCGGCGAAGCTAACGGTCGCCCGCCGGATCACAGCTTGGGGTTTGATGGTTCAAACGAGACGCAGCGAGAGGATAGGCCGGCCATCTTGATGGAAGCGGCCGGAATCGTTGGGTAGCCATCCTTCACGGGAAGTAACTCGCCGAAAGTGCGATGAGCACCTGCCCGCCGTAGTAGAAGGCCAGGCTGACCCGGTCGTACTGCAGCGGTTTCCAGAAGCGATTGGCGGCCAGGATGACGTCCGAGATGTAGAACAGGACAGCGCCGCTGGCGATGACCACGGCCTGCTCAGGGCGGAAGGTAGGGCTGGCGAACGTCGAGATAGCCCGGCTGACCATGACGGAAATGACCAGCATGTAGGCGATGACGGGGATGCGCAGGCTACCGAGGTTCGCCTGGATCAGGGCATAGAACCCTATGCCGACGGCCGCGAGGATGGGTATGGAAGCTGCATCCCAGCCGGAGAAGCGTCCTAGCGAGGCAAATACCGCAGTGTAGGCGATATGGGCCAGGAGGAAGAGTCCCAGCCCCACCGAAAAGGCGGTGCGGTCTTCATCGAACATCAGCGCCACGTCCCCGCCGAGGGAGAGGAGCAGTCCAACGAGGACGCCGACTGTATACGTCTCATTATGAGTGGGCTCCAGAAGCGACAGCAGGGCCACCGCGATCACCAAAAGGGTGGCGCTGGGCTTGACGACGTAGACCTGCTGCCGCTTCCCGAGGATCTCGGCTCGGATGAGCATGAAGACCAGGACGACCACGACTGGAATGGGGTAGAGCGCTGGCTTCATCGGGCCACGTCCTCCTTTTCGGATGCCGGCATCCGTTCCTCAGCTTCGCAGGAGGGAGACGCAGCCGTTGGTCGGCTGCGTCTCCCCTACCGTGCTCTATTCCTCTTTCTTCTTCCTTCGCCGCCGGCGCACCAGGGCGCGGATGAGGAAGAAGAGCCCCACCAGGGGGAGAGCGATGATAACCAGAACGGGCAGAATCAGGACGATGATGACGATCAATGCGTCGCCCATGAACTGGAGGACCCGGATCAATGACTCAAAGGCGTCGCGCAGCGTCCCCTCCGGGTGCCAGCCCCCGACCTCAATGGGCTGAGCCAGCTCGCTCGGGGTGATGTTGAGGGTGATCGTCGCCATAGCCGCGGACTGCTCCAGATACTGCATACGTCCCTTCGTCCGTTCGATCTCGGCCTGGATGTTCTGCAGGCGGTCATAGACCTCCAGGGCGGCTTCTGTATCCTCAGCCTCCTCCATGAAGGTCAGAAGGCGCTCCTCGGTCGCCTGCAGGTGGCGCAGCTGGGACTGCAGATCAACGTACTCGTCAGTTACGTCCTCACCGGAGACGTTCTCACGCCGCACCTCTTCAGCGAGCCCGTAAATCTGATCCAGTGCTTGATCGAGCCTGTCAGCCGGAACGCGCAGCCGAAGGTAGGCTTCCTTGCCCTCCTGGTACTCGGATATGCTCGACTCGATGACGTAGCCACCTAGCTCCTCGGCTAGGTTGTTGACCTCGTCCACTGCGCTCTCGGTGTCGCGGACGACGATATCGAGGTTCGCGTTCCGGATGATCAACCGCTCGATGGCCTGGAAGTCACCGGCTTGGCCGCCATAGTCTACGTCTCCTTTCTGGGCCTCACCGGCCGGGGCGGGGGCCTCCGCCGGGGCTTCCCTGACCGGCTCTGAAAGCATGGGGTTTGCTGCGCAGCCGATGAAGGCAAATGCCAGCAGCGCAGCGATCAAACCGACTATGATTCTCTTCTTCATCTACTCCTCCTCTACTGCTCGATGTCTGGTTGACTTGTGGCGGGTGCCGATCTGCCTCTGGGCCCCGACCCCAGCTCGCTGCCGAACCTCGGGGGGCTGACGAGATTCCGATCTGCAAGTGAGATCAGTAGGTCTGGCTGGGGACTCGGGCAATCCTCTCTGGGAAACCCCAGAAGCTGCTCGACGTGGAAACCCGCGCTGTCGTATTCTGAGCGTCCGTCGTACTATAGACGTCAGGGCGGTCCTAGAAGTTCCGAGCTAGCGGCCAATCTCCAGGCGGTCGATCAAGCGCCGGGGTAGTCCGTTGGCCCGCATTTGCTCCTGAGTGATCTCTATTGGATAGCTTACGCGGTGGAACATCCACGACATCTCGTCACTGTCGAGAATGGCGTAGCTGGCTCGTGGATCACCATCTCGCGGTTGGCCCACGCTGCCGGGGTTGGCGATGGCCCGGCGCGGTCCCAACGCCAGCGGTTCGGGAAGCGGCGGGAAACGGGCGTCACAACGCTGGCTTTCCTCATCGAGCTCGAACAAGACGGGCACATGGGTGTGACCGACCAGACAGACAGGCGTGGAGAAGTACTCAAAATTCCGACAGGCGGTGCTCTTGTCCATAATGTACTCCCAGACAGGCTCGCGGGGACTGCCGTGAGCCAACGCGAAGTCGTCTCGCTGCAGACTGGGAGAAAGCCCGCCGAGATAGGTCCTCGAGCTCGATGTCAACTGCCGCTGGGTCCATTCGTTTGCGGCACGGGCAATGGCGTTGAAGCTGCTCAGATCGAGTTTGCCCAGAGCGGCCCAGTCGTGGTTCCCCGCCAGGCTGGTGTGGGGGAGGCTCCGAACGCGTTCGATGCATTCATTCGGCTTCGGCCCATATCCCACGAGATCGCCCAGGCACCACAGCTCGTCGAAGTCGGGCGCGTCCTCGAGCACACTCTCCAGGGCCGCTAGGTTGCCGTGAATGTCGGATATCACCAAGTATCGCACAGGGTCAGCACTCCTCGTGTTTCATACGTCTTCGTGTCTGGAGATCATCATGCTATCAGGCCATTATAGTACCACTTACCGGTTTGCGCTACCGGATCGAGGAAGCGCCTCACGTGCTCACCGGGGGCCACAGGGCGGGCGGAGAAGGACGCCAGAGCTTTTATCCTGCACCGGTCTGTTGTATAATAGACTTGACACGTTCTCGTCTGGTCTGAGACGATATCGCGGCTTGAAGAGCATCACATCGAGTGCTGGGGGAGGTCAAGAGAGTGCGTAAGATAGGCAATTTCCTCGGTGGTTTCTTCTTGGGGGGCCTGGTTGGTGCGGCAGCTGGACTGCTATTGGCGCCATACGGGGGCAACGAGCTTCAGAACCGGATCCGCGGGCGTGTAGACGCGCTGGTCGAAGAGGGGAAAGAGGCGGCCGCCGCCCGCCAGGCCGAGCTAGAGGCTCAGCTCGAGGCGTTTAGGCGCGGTGAGTCTCTGCCCGCAGAGTAGACCGCCACGCGTCGCTGGCGTCAGCGGCGTCACTACTTCCGAGCGACTTCTGAGCTCAGATCTCATCTCCCGGCACGGCGTCGGCGGACGCGCCTAGTCCCCGCTTGTATCGGGCTGGGTAAGGGGAGTTCGCTCGACCCGACTGATCGCCAACCTGTAGGTCGCTGGTTGGTGGGTGAACGGGGCTACGGCCGAGAGGACGAGGACCGCTTCCTGCAAGTCCTGGCTTCCCAACGGCACGGTCCACGTCGCGCTTCCGTCGTTCTGCACTGACAGCTTCTCGACGGTGACCGTCTTTCCTCTGCTGATAAGCAGGGCCACGTAGCTCTGTGGTACCAGGCCGTCGGTGAAGATGAACCCTCGAGACTGCCAAGCGTCTGTCTCCGACTCTGCATCTTCCGGTTGATCAAGCTCGGCTATGGAGACGTCGTCGACCAGCAGTCCCTCCCCGGTAACCGCCCCATCCGTGAGATAAGAAAAGCGCAGCAGGATCTCGTCTCCGGCGTAATCCGAGATGTCCAGCGCCTCGCGAATCCAGCCAGCACTCGTTCCTGTGTATCCCCAACCCGGGTTGTTGCCGCGGGGATTGGCATCAGTGCCCGAAGGGAGCGGGAGGGTGTGCCAGCGCTCGCCGCCATCGTCGCTAATCTCCACCGTTGCGTAGTCATAGTGGGACTCGATGTCATACCATACGCGGTACGTGAGGGTAGCTTCGTCGATCGCGCGAAGGTCGAACCTGCGCGTGAGAGACGTCAGGGATTCGTCGGCGCGATTTGACCACCAAGCCGTGCCGCTTATGCTGGCTCTCCTGGACAGGAGGGGAGTCTGCTGCTGCCCGGAAAACTGAACGCGCAGGTTATCCTCTCCCCGCAGCACAACATAATCGGTCGCGAGCTGATGCACCGACGTCTCCTCCCGGACCGGATACCTCTCATAGGTAGCGGAGGCAGTGGGTCGCCGCAGATCGAGATCCTGGTACGTGTAGTTGGGGTCATCAGTCTCTGGGACGCTGTCAAGGTAGAGAGCCGCCAGCCAGTCGCCGAACACGTCCTCGAACAGCAATCCCGTTTCCAATCCATCGAGAGCGGCGTCGAACCCTTTGACGCCGTCAGCCGGTTCGGCGGTGAGGGCGCGCGTCCCCGCGTCGCCAAACCGCTGGTGGAAGTATGCCATCAGGAGGTATGCCGCTCCCCGTTGATTGGGGGTGTCTGCCCAGTCGGTGAGCGGCGCATCGACGTGCTGCAAGTGGGCCCGCCGTATGACGTCGGTCTCGGATCCGGTGAAGGCAGCGGCTAGCTCGGCCAGCCCTTCCCGAACCCACCGTTCCTCATTCCGGTCCTGATGCCACTGGATGAGACTGAGGAATTCCCGCGCCAGCAGGGCGTAGTAGCTGCGGGAGCCGATGTCCACGCGCTCGACGTTGACGGTTATCATCTCTGCTTCATTCGAGAGGGGATAGACGTCGCTGGGATACTCGTCGAGGCTCGATGTGTAGCCTAGGACGTGCTGTCCCAGGCCTGCTGCGTGCAGGATACTGATGCGTGGAGAGCCGTCGATGCCGGGTGTCCACTCCGACCCAAAAGCGTCACGCAGCTCGTCGTAGATCTCTTCATCGAACACGTCGGCAGCTTTTTGCAGCTCCCGCACGTCGTGCCACACACCCTCCTCGACCCACATGGCCGTGTGCTCGGTCTGCGTGCGGAGGCGCGCCGTGATCTGGCGGCGTTCGCCCGATGCTGCATGGAGGACCCAGAAGGTACGCCGAGCGTTGGGCACCCGGCGTGGCGCCTCGACGGCGATCTCGACCTGAGGAACCGGCCGAGGCGGCACCTCCACCCACGATTCGTCGGTGGGAGGGGAGTCTGGCGTCGCCATGGGACTGTCGAAGACAGTTGGGCTGGGTGAGGGCAGGGGGGTAACCGTCGGATTGGGCTTAGTGGTTGGAGACGTCGTCGGCGTTGGCGGTAGAGGAGACGGTGTCGACGATGGAGGCGGCGTCGGTGTGGGAGAGGATGTCTCTACCGCTGTCTCGGGCGGAGCCGGTGTCGCTCGGCACGCCGCCATGAGCACCAGCACGACAATGAGCCACAGATGCTTGCGCATTAGGAATGGGCTGCTTTGATCAGCCCCCGAAAGAGCCGGAGCATCGGAGCAGCTTGTTCGGCCATCACCTCGGGATGCCACTGCACGCCGATGTAGAAGGGGTGATCTGGCGCCTCCAGGGCCTCAATCACGCCGTCGGATGCTCGGGCGGTGACCACCAGGTCATCGCCGATAGCCTTTGCAGCCTGGTGATGAGCACTGTTTGTCCCCAAGTTGTCTGTTCCGAGTAGGGCGGCCAACTGTGTATTCGGCACCACCTGGACCGTGTGAGCGATCTCAGCGGTGGGGTGGTCTGCTGAACTACTGTGCGTCAGCGCATCGGGGAGCTCTGCGGGAATGTCCTGTATCAGCGTGCCGCCAGCGGCGACGTTGAGCACCTGGAGACCTCGACAAATGGCCAGGACGGGGAGGCTTTCCGTCAGGGCCCAACGGGCCAGAGAGAGCTCCGTCTTGTCTCGCTGCCGGTCAACGCGCCCCAAAAGACCTCGATCCTGATCTCCGAACGCTGCGGGATGGATGTCGCCACCGCCCGACAGCACCAGTCCGTCGATGCCGCGGAAGACTGCGCGGAGAGGGTCCTGCTCGAGATGGGGTGGCAGAATGACCGGGGCGCCACCGGCTGATGCTACGGCCCGAACGTACGCTTGAGACAGCGTGAAGGTTGGGTTGCCAGTCGATTGAGCCGATTGACCGGCGTAGCCGGTGATACCGATGATGGGAGCATCCATGGGCAGGTTCGCAGACTCCGGCCGTTGATTGGTAGCCCTACCTAAGGCTACAGGCGCCAGCGTCGCTTCGCGCTGGCCCCTGTGTCGAGCAATGACACAAAAACAGGCGTAGGATATATCCTACGCCCATTATCCAAGATTGAAGGAAAGCGACCAGCCGCTAAGCTCGCTTTTCTCGCAATCGTGCTGCCTTGCCCTTTCGATCCCGCAGGTAGTAGAGTCGGGCGCGGCGAACGTGGGCTCGTCGCGTCACCTCCACCCTGTCCAGGCGGGGCGAATGGAGCAAGAAGGTCCGTTCCACACCAATCCCGTGAGACGCGATGCGCCGCACGGTGAAGGTGGCATTTGCTCCGCTGCCGCGGACACGAATGACCGTGCCCTGGAAGGCCTGCACGCGCTCGCGCTGACCCTCGACGATGCGGACGTATACCTTCACGCTGTCGCCCGGGCTTAGCTCCGGGATGTCAGCGTTCCGTTCCAGTTGACGATTCAATGATTCTATCAGGTCCATGACAAGTTTCCCGCAAGTGACTAAGGCGATCTCGGTTGATCCGGTCGTGTTCTTCAAGCCTCAATAGGCCTTCCCACGGTCCGCCGAGTACCGCTGGATTTGACTTCTCCGGATCAGAAAGCAATTCTGCTCGTTAGCAAAACGACGATCAAAGATTATACCACGCCTCGCGAGGTTAGCAACCAGAACGCCAGCTGCCCGAACTGAGAGGCTCTTGCGGCTCCCGCATCGCCGAGACGGCGGCGAATCGCCAGCCCCGGGGTTCCTTGTCAGGGCGATGCTTCCGAGTACAATCTGTCTCGGGGCGCCCAGGCCTAGACAAGAAAGGAGACACTGATGAGCACCAATCTAGACCGACTTTGCATCAATACACTGCGCACATTGGCCATGGACGCGGTCGAAAGAGCGAACTCTGGTCACCCTGGCATGCCTATGGGCATGGCGGACGCTGCATACGTGCTGTGGACCCGTTTTCTGAAGCACGATCCTCGTGATCCTAGCTGGCCAGATCGCGATCGGTTTGTCCTCTCGGCCGGGCACGGCTCTATGCTGCTCTACGGCCTGCTTCATCTGAGCGGTTACGATCTCTCGCTGGAGGCGCTGAGGTCTTTCCGTCAGCTAGGGAGCCCCACGCCGGGCCACCCGGAGTACGGCCTCACGCCGGGCGTAGAGACCACAACCGGGCCTCTTGGGCAGGGTTTCGCCAACGGTGTGGGGATGGCTATGGCCGAGCGGTTCTTGGCGGCGACGTTCAACCGGCCTGAGTTTCCAATCGTGGACCACTACACCTACGCCATTGTCTCCGACGGCGACCTGATGGAGGGGATTAGCCATGAGGCTGCCTCGCTGGCGGGGCACCTGGGCCTGGGGAAGCTGATCTACCTCTACGACGACAACGAGATATCGATCGAGGGCTCCACCGACATCGCCTTCACCGAGAGCGTTCCTGACCGATTCCGTGCCTACGGGTGGCACGTGGAGGAGGCGGACGGTCACGATCTTCGAGCTGTGGAAGAGGCAGTTGCCGCCGCGCAGAAGGAGACTGAGAAGCCCTCGTTGATCGCCTGTCGCACCCATATCGCCTACGGAAGCCCCAATAAGCAGGACGACGCTGCAGCTCACGGCGCGCCTCTGGGGGAAGAGGAAGTTCGACGGACGAAGGAACACCTGGGGTGGCCTATGGACGACCCGTTCCTCGTTCCGCATGAGGCGCTCGGAGTCTTCCGCCAAGCCATCGATGGTGGCGGGCAAGCACATGCCGAATGGCGGGCGCTGTTCGATCGGTATGCTGAGGAGTATGGCGAGGAGGCAGCGCTTCTCGATAGGCTCTGGGGCGGCGACTTGCCGGAGGGCTGGGATACTGATCTGCCCCGTTTCGAATCGGAGAACGGCTCATTGGCGACTCGAAAGGCGTCAGGAGCCGTGCTCAACAGCCTCGCCGATCGCCTGCCAACACTGATCGGCGGTTCGGCCGACCTGGCTCCCTCGAACAAGACCCTGCTGAGCGGCTGCAACGCGTTTCAGGAAGAGACACCCGCAGGCCGGAACGTCCACTTTGGCGTGCGAGAGCACGCTATGGGCGCTGTTCTCAATGGCATGGCGCTTCACGGTGGGGTGGTCCCCTATGGCGGCACGTTCCTCGTCTTCACAGACTACATGCGGCCGGCAATACGTCTGGCTGCCCTGATGGAGCTGCCCGTCGTCTACGTCTGGACGCACGACTCAGTCTGGATCGGCGAGGATGGTCCGACGCACCAGCCGGTAGAGCATCTGGCGGCGCTGAGGGCGATTCCAAACCTACACGTGATCCGGCCCGCCGATGCGACCGAGACCGCGGCCGCCTGGCGGGCGGCTTTGGAGCGGCGAGACGGCCCCACGGGCTTGATTCTCACGAGACAGTCTCTCCCCGTCCTGAATCGGAGTGAGCTGGCAGGGGCGGACAATTTGGCACGGGGCGGTTACGTGATACGTGAAGCCCCCGATGGCGCGCCCGAGCTGATCATCATGGCAACAGGATCGGAGGTCCATCTGGCGCTTAAGGCTCAGAACCTCCTCACCGAGCGGGGTGTGCAAGCTCGTGTCGTGGCGATGCCCTGTTGGAAGCGTTTCGAAGCTCAACCAGAATCGTATCAGAATCACGTTCTGCCCCCTGACCTCACAGCGCGTCTCGCTGTGGAAGCGGCCGGGCCTCTGGGCTGGCATCGGTACGTGGGCGCGAAAGGGGCGGTGATGAGTATTGACCACTTCGGCGCTTCAGCCCCCTACGAGGATCTTGTGGAGGCTTTTGGTTTCACGGCCGAAGCCCTGGTAGAGCGAGCGTTGGACGTGTTGGAGGGAGCGGAACTTGACTGACCGCGGAGCACGCCGCATCACGTACACGGGGTTCTACGACGGTGAGAGCCGGCCGGTTCGCGGTGTGGTACCGACGGAGGCGGTGATCACGCTCCACGTCAACGGCCAGGTGCTGGTCCGGCTGATATGTACACCGACTGACCTGGAGGAACTGGCGCTGGGATTCCTTCAGAACGAAGGCTTAATTGAGGGGCTGAATCAGGTAGCGGTCGTCAGGCCGTGCAGCGGGGGTGAGGGTGTTGAAGTGTGGCTGGAGCACGACATCGAGACCCCGGTCGTGCGCTCCATCACCTCGGGGTGTTCCGGCGGCACGACGTTCGAGGACGTGAAGAGCGCTCAACACGAGGTCGTCTCCGATCTGTTGGTCACGCCGGACCAGGTAACCGCGTTGATGGACCAGCTGTCGGATGAGGCTGCCCTCTACCGCCGAGCCGGAGGTGTGCACACCGCGGCGTTGGCCGCGGCGGATGGGACGGGGCTGGTCTGCCTGGCCGAGGATGTGGGGCGTCACAACACGCTGGACAAGATCGCGGGGAGCTGTCTGCGAAAGGGGATGTCGACACGGGATCACATTCTCCTGACCAGCGGGCGCGTCAGTTCGGAGATGGTTAGCAAGGTGGCTCGGATGAACGTCCCGGTGATCGTGTCGCGCACGTCTCCGACGACTCTGTCCATCGATCTGGCACAGGCATGGGGCGTCACGTTGATCGGCTATACAAGGCGCAGAAGCTTTCGGGTCTACGCCGGGCAGGAGCGCGTCATTCCGGAGCGGTAGTTGGGATGCCCAGCTCCGTCAGGTGCCTGCGATGCGCGTCTCGAAGTCGTGAAGGGCTCGGATGAGGCGTTCCTGTCGTAGGCTGCTGGTCAGATCGCCCCGGGTGCGTTCCAGGACGCCGCGCAGCTGATCGACGCGGTGGCGGAGTCCGCCCGTGATCGCGTTGGGGAAGTCGAACGTGTTGACCACGTCATAGACCTCGTCCATCAGGCCCAACAGATGCTCCGCTTTGTCCAGGTCTCCGCGTCTCATCTCGTCCAGGGAGCGGCGGCGGAGTTCGCTGGCTGCCTCGCAGAGACCGTTGAGGTAGGAAGGATAGGTGACGTTCAGGTCCTCTGGCTCCGGCAAGGGCGTTCCCTTCACCAGGGCTAGCGTGGCGTGGGCCTCGACGAGCTCCTTCATGGCATCGCGCGTATAGCCGGCGTGCCGGAGGTTGGGATACGGCTCCAACATCTTCAAGATGCTCTGCGCTAGACTGTCTGCCTGCTCGAGCAGACTACGGGCCTGACCCCATTCGTCGCGGTGACTGGCCCGGATAGCATTGCCGCAGAGCCGAATCAGCTCCCGTGTCTGATGGAGCGCGCTGTCACGAACGCCGTTTCGCGTCTCAAAATCGTCGCGGATGCGGTCCGCTATGGTCTCTAGCTCTCTCATGGGGCTCTCTCAGGGTGCCTATTCTCCTGACGGATCGGGCGGCTTGACGCCGCCGAAGAACTGCTGAGCCAGATTCGCACCGCCGGACGGCAGCTTGATCTCGCCGAACTGAGCTTCATACTTCTCCAGGTTCTCGCTCAGTGCCCTCAGCAGGAGTTTGGCGTGCATGGGTGTGGTGACAATGCGGGCATGTACCTTCGACTGCGGCGCATTGGGAAGCACACGCGCGAAATCAATGATGATCTCGGAAGGCGAATGGGTGATCATGGCGAAGTTTGCGTAGGTAGCATCAAGGTCTGCAGGCACCTCGATGTTGATCTTCTGTTTGCGCTGAGGGCCATTGCCCATCGAAAACCTCCTCAGGAGATCGGGACGGCAGGGGATTTGGCGAACGACTGTGCGTCGCCCGCCCGCAGTCTAGCGTGTCTCGTCGTCAAGGTTAGTACCACAGACCGCCGCCCCGCCAAGGGGCAGGCCGACCGGTACGGGAGCGGCGGTCTAGGTCCGGGCCGGGCGGGGCTAGAATGGAATCTCCTCTTCCTCGTCCGGGGGCTCCTGAGGCATTTGGGCAGCGCCACCTGCTCCTGGCGCTGAGACACCCCGGCCGAGGAATTTCACGGTCTGGGCTGTCACCTCGAAGGACGCACGGGCGTCTCCGTCCCTGCCTGTCCAGACACGCGGACCACCTGTCTGCGGGTCAGGTCGAAGACGACCTTCCACCAGTACCTGGCGACCCTTCTCGAGGTACTCGTTACAGACCTCGGCCAGGCGGCGCCACGTGGTGACTCGGAACCAAACCGTCTCCTCACCCTGCCCCCCATCAGCTGTTGTCCAACGCCGGTTGGTGGCGACGGAGAAGTTAGTCACAGGGGTTCCATCGGGCGTATAGCGCATCTCCGGATCCTGACCGAGGTTGCCGACGATTGTCAGCTTCTGATACATGTGGGGGCCTCCTTTAGAGTAGTAGCAGCGGGATAGTAGCTTGCACGCGTCCCAATCTTACTGCAGAATTCTTGCAGCGTCAAATGCCGTCGAGCCCCTGCTGCAGCAGGGGCTCGACACAGCTTGCTTCGTGCTATCTACCTCTGCGGTGATGCCATGAGGCATAACCCAAAGGCTTCGAAGTTCTCTAGACCCAACCGCGCAGCTTGCAGACCTCGGCCACACGGCCTACGGCGACGACGTAAGCGCCCATGCGGTTCTTGACACCGTACTGCTGCGCCGTGTCGTGTACGGCGTGGAAGGCCGCGGTCATCTTCTTGTCCAGGCGCTCGTAGACGGTTTCCTTCTCCCAGTAGTAGTCGTAGGCGTTCTGCACCTGCTCGAAGTAGGAAACAGTCACCCCGCCAGCGTTGCACAGGAAGTCGGGAATGACGTAGATATCCTTCTCATATAGGATGTCATCGGCCTCCGGCGTGGTGGGGCCGTTCGCGAACTCGGCCACGATGCGGGCCTTGACGTTGCCGGCGTTGGAGCCCGTGAGCTGGTTCTCGAGCGCCGCCGGGATCAGGACCGTGACGTCGAGCTCGAGCAGCTCATCGTTTGTGATGTTCTCGGCTCCAGGGAAATCGAGCACTGAACCGGTTTCCTGTTTGTGAGCCTTCACCTCATCGGAATCGAGGCCGTCCGGGTTGTAGATTCCGCCGCTGGAGTCGGAGACGGCGACGATCTTGAGCCCTAGAAGCTCTTCGCCCAGACTATGCGCGAAGGACCCGGCGTTGCCGTAGCCCTGGACTGCAGTAGTGGCTCCCTCGAGCTCGATGCCCAGCGCTTCGCCAGCCTCTCGAATGGTGTACATACCGCCGCGAGCGGTAGCATCACCGCGGCCCTTGGAGCCGCCCAGGGGCAGAGGCTTACCGGTAATGACGCCCGGCACGTTGTGGCCGCGCAGGAAGGAGTATTCGTCCATCATCCAGGCCATAATCTGGGGGTTGGTGTAGACGTCGGGGGCAGGAACGTCCGTCTCTTCCCCGATGATCCTTCCCACCTGGCGGATATAGGCCCGGCTCAACCGCTCCAGCTCTCGCTGAGACATCTCCTTCGGGTTGCAGACCACGCCCCCCTTCCCACCGCCCAGAGGTAGGTCGACGACCGCTGTCTTCCATGTCATCCACGCTGCCAAAGCACGCACGGTGTTGATGGTCTCTTCAGGATGGAAGCGTAGCCCTCCCTTCGTGGGACCAAGAGCATCGTTGTACTGAACGCGGAAGCCGCGGAAGACCTTGACGCTTCCGTCGTCCATTCGCACGGGGAGTGTGACGTGGAGCTCACGCAGCGGCCAGCGCAGAAGCTCGTGAGTCGCCGATTCCAACTCCATGATCTCGGCGGCCTCATCCAACTGCTGCTGCGCAATGGCGAAGGGATTTCGTTCTGACATATAGGTTTCCTCCGTTTAGGATTGTGAGTGCTATTCAGCCGAAGGTTGGTTCGGCTGCGCTTGTTGAACGTCCCAAGAGCTGCAGCAGCGTGCCACGGACCTCTGGAGCATTCCTCAAGGCCTTCACAGGCACCTTCTGCGGCTCCTTACAGCTATTACTTTGACCAACGAATTCGAGGCTAGCTTCGGTCCTCCGTCGCTAGCCTCGCCTGGCCTCCAACTGGTCTTTGAGCAAGTCTCGGGCCAATTGAGGGTTCGCTTTGCCTCGCGTGGCCCGCATGATTCGTCCGATGAACCAGCCCAGTACCTGTTCCTTTCCCTCTAGGTACTCGGCGACCTGTTCGGGATTCTGATCCAGCACTTGCGTCACAATAGCTCGCATTCTCGACGCGTCGGAGATTTGAGCGAGACCCTGTTCCTTCACGATCGTCTGAGCAGCGCGTCCACTGCCGAACATCTCCCCCAGCACGTCCTTTCCTGTGCTTTGGTTGATGGTGCCTTCCTCCACCAGGGTTATCAACGCCGCCAGTTCATCGGGGGGCACGTCGATTTCGTCAATGGGGCGTTCAGCTGTCTTGATGAGGCGGAAGAGCTCACCCGTGATCCAATTAGCGGCCTCCTTCGGCGCAGGCCCCGCACGGACGACCTCTTCGAAGTATTCGGCCACTTCTCGCTCACTGACCAGCAGGTTCGCATCGTAACTGCTGAGGCCGTACTCCTCTTGGAACCGGGCTAGTTTCGCCTGGGGAAGCTCGGGCAACTGGGCTCTCAGCTGGTCAACCTTCTCCCGACTGATCTCCAGAGGGGGAATGTCAGGTTCCGGGAAGTAGCGGTAATCGGGAGCGAACTCCTTACCTCGCTGAGGCACTGTTACTCCCTCAACCTCGTTCCAGCCCATTGTCTGGGGCTCAATCGTTCCACCGTTCTCCAGCACACTGATCTGGTGACCGATTTCGTAGCTAACGGATTCATACAAGGCACGGAAGGAGTTGAGATTCTTGACCTCGTGGCGCTCTCCCATCTCTTCAGAGCCCACGGGACGCACGCTGACGTTGGCCTCGAAGCGCATGACGCCTCTCTCCATATTGCCAGAGTTGACTCCGAGGTAGACCAAGATCTGTCGCAGCGTCTCCCCGTAGGCGCGTGCCTCCTCGGCCGAGCGCATGTCGGGCTCCGAGACGATCTCCAGCAGCGGCACGCCGGCGCGGTTGAGATCCACCTTGGTAAATCCATCCTCGTGGTAGAGCTTCCCCGCATCCTCTTCCAGGTGAGCGCGCAGAATACGGACCTCACGCTCGATACCGTCGACGTCAATGGTAAGATGGCCGCCAACGGCCAGGGGTAGGGCGTACTGAGAGATTTGGTATCCCTTTGGGAGATCGGGGTAGAAGTACGACTTGCGGGCGAATCGGTTGACCGGCGGGATGTCGCAGTGGAGCGCGAGGCCCGTCTGGACGGCAATCTCCACCGCCCGCTGATTGACGACCGGCAGAGCGCCCGGCATGGCTGTGCAGACTGGGCAGACGTAGGTATTGGGTTCCAGATCGCCCGTGTCCTCCACAACGGGACAGCCGCAGAACATCTTGGCGTTGGTGTGGATCTGGGCGTGCACTTCCAAGCCGATGACGGATTCGTAGTGGGTCACTAACTTGCTCCGCGTCTGTCTCAGATCAAGCAGCCGTCCCTCTTGTTCGCTGCCTTTGAGCCCGGCTGACCGACATGGTTCTGCTCAGCCTCCGGGCTGCTGACCCCAATTATAGCTCATTCTGCGCTCTGTGCCACACAGGTCGGAGCCTAACCGTGCTGACGCATGAACCGCTGCAGTCGTTCGAGAGCTTGCTCGATCTTCTCATAGGCCGTGGCGTACGAGCAGCGCACGTATCCCTTGCCAGCCTCGCCGAAAGCGCTGCCCGGGACGACGGCGACCCGTTCCTCGTGAAGAAGTGTCTCGGCGAACTCATTATCGTCCATTCCGGTGACCTCGATGGAGGGGAAGGCGTAGAAAGCTCCTTGAGGTTCGAAGCAGTCGAGGCCGAGATCGTTCAGTCCATCGACGATCAAACGACGCCGCCGGTCATACTCGGCCACCATCTCTTGCACGAAAGGCTCACCTTCGCGCAGCGCTGCGAGGGCTGCGTGCTGAGATACGGTGGGAGCACACATAATGGTGTATTGATGCACCTTTCGCAACTGCCCCAGGATCTCGGCCGGGGCCGCGATATACCCGATGCGCCAACCGGTCATGGCATAGGCTTTGGAGAAACCCTGCAGCAGGATGGTGCGGCTGTACATCCCGGGGAGACTGGGGAAGCAGACGTGCTCCGTATCATAGACGAGCCTGTCGTAGATCTCGTCGGAGATGACGAGCAGGTCGTGCTGCTTCGCGACGGCTGCGATCTCATTCAAGCGCTCGCGGCTCATCACAGCGCCGGTTGGGTTGTTCGGGTAGCCGATGAGAAGAGCTTTCGTGCGCGGCGTAATGGCCGCCGAAATCTCCTCGGCCGTGATCTGGAAGTTGTTCTCCACCCGGGTGGGCACCACCACGGGCTTGCCGCCGGCGAAGGTCACCTCCGGTGCGTAGGAGACGAAGCAAGGCTCCGGCACGATGCACTCGTCGCCCGGATCGAGCGTGGCGGCGAGAGCGAGGTAGAGGGCCTCGGAGACGCCCACTGTGACCAGGATTTCGCTCGCCGGGTTGTAGGTCTGATCGTACATCTGATCCAGGTGCTCGGCAATGGCGCGGCGCAGCTCCATGAGCCCCGAGTTGGAGCTGTAGTGGGTTTCACCCTGCTTCAGAGACTGAATTCCGGCTTGGATGATCGGATCGGGCGTGTCGAAGTCGGGCTCGCCGATCCCAAGGCTGATCACGTTCTCCATGGTGGCCGCGATATCGAAGAAGCGGCGTATGCCAGAAGGGGCGACGTCCGTAATACGCTTTGAGACGAGGTTGCTGACGCGATGCATTGAAGGCCCTCCGTGTGCTGTCTTGTGCGTCCAGTTTTCTGTGATCAACGGCTCAGGTTGCTCTACGTTTCGAAGACCAGGTCTGAACGTTCTGTCCACATTACCTCTGCCACGCCGCGAAAAGCTCCTTCGATAACGAGAGGGATGAGGACGATACTCTCCGCGCGCCCATCGCCCTTCGCCTTGTAGTAGCGGGTGGGCACGAGGTCTCCGGCGCGATGACGCGCGTATATGTCCTTGATCTTCTTCTGTGAGTCGGGACTGTGACAATCACCCAGGTTAGTCCCCAGTAACCTGTCTCCGCCGCGGTCGCTGTAGTGCTCGATCGCAAGATCGTTCAAGTAGATGATACGTCCGTTCTCATCGGCAACCGTGATAACTGCCCGGAGTCCTGCGAAGAGGGAGGCGAGCCCGTCCTGATCGATCATGCTCCGTCTCTCTCCCGGTTGAGCAGCCAGAAGCCCACACCGGCAGCGGCGACGAGCGCCGCCAGCCCAACCGCGGCGGTGGTCACCGTCTTCTTCTCCATTCCCGGCATGACGGCGCCTCGCAGTCCTGCTTCAGCACCGTATTCACTGAACAGGCGGCCCCACTTCGTCTTCAGCGCCTCCTCCACGCGGGGGCGCCCCACAAACGGATACCAGTAGACGTTGTGGTAGAAGTTGCTGGCAAAGTAGGACCAAGGCACCAGAGGTGAGCGAAGGAGCAGGCCCTCCAGGGGTTTGAGAGGGCCGTGATAGATCGCCTTCTGTCCTCGACTGGCAAAGGTATCTTCCTGCTCAAAGTCCCAGTCCTGAGCCATGACCCAGTCGCGACTCTCGCCCACAATCTCGATCTGCTCGGGGTCGCCGACGCCGAGCCCCAGCTCGTGGGCAGTGCGGATGAAACGGATGTCGAGGGGGTCGAACCCCTGCATATGAGCAGACATAGCGTCAATGGCTACCTGATCGGCAGAGGCTAGGATGACGTCCTTTTCGTGCCAGCGCATCGCACGCGGGCCCGGTCCGTCGCCAGCGAACGTACCGTCCATCACGGCGAATAGCCCAGGATGAATGTCCTGTTGAATCATCAGCAGGTCGACGAGGGTCTCGTGGATGTCGGCGTGCGTCCAGTGGCGCTTCCTTCCCAGAAGGCCTCCGAAGGCGTTCTTCATGGCCCCCGTGATGGTGGTGAAGACGTGGGTCTTCACCGTCGGCAGTTGGATGATGTTTCGTCCGATGAGAAACTCGGGAATGTAGACACCATCTGGGTAGATCTCATCCAGAACCAGGAAGGGTTCCGGGGGCTCGTAGCGGACCCAGTTGTACTGAGGCTCGAAGAGATGGACGTTGCGGATGCCGTAAGCGTCCGCGACGAACCTGTGCTTATTGTTCCGCTCGCCCACGTGGGCGTCGACGACGACGGTGTCGTTGTGACCGCCAATCAGGTTCTCATAGCCAGCGGCGCGCAGCCCCCGGATCACCCCTTCCAGCTGCCAGGGAGCGGTAGAGCAGGCGGGATACCAGGTCTGCCAAGAGATGTTGATCTTCAGGATCGTCTCTCTGTCCCGGGGCAGAGCGTCACGAACACCTGCCAGATCCATCAAGCGTGCATAGTCCTCCAGCACCGTATCGGGACTGGTTCTCAGGACTGCTACTTTGCCTCGTCCAGGAAAGTCTTTGGTCATCTTGCCTCCGATCTAGAGTCGCTCATCGTCAGGTTCTGCAAACCAACGACATCGAGGGGAAGTTATCCCCGGGAGACGATTGTACCACGCTTCAGATTGCGGTCAACGAAATGTCAGGCGGTCTCAATCGGTCTCGACCTAGACGACCCGAGGCACTCGGGCGAGGATCTCCGAGATGACCTCATAGTTGATCGTCCCCAGCCAATCAGCGACTTGATCAGCCGTGATCTCGGCGGTTCCCTGTTTGCCGATGAGCACGACTTCATCCCCTATGCGCACATCGGGGATATGGTCGACGCTGACCATCGTCTGATCCATACAGACTCTCCCCACGATGGGTGCATACTGTCCCCGCACCAACACTGCTTGCCAGCGCGTCGGCGCTCGACGGAAGCCGTCAGCGTAGCCCACAGGGATGACAGCGATCTCCTCCTCTTCCTCAGTCTGATAGGTGTTTCCATAGCTGACATAGCTCCCGGCCGGCAATCTCTTGACCTGGGCGACACTCGTCTTCCACGCCAGCGCCGGCCGAGAGCCCGCAGGTAGCGGGACGTGTGGGGAAGGTCGCAGGCCGTACATAGCGAGACCAATACGCACAACGTCGAAGCGAGACTCCGGGAGTCGCAGGGCGGCGGAGGAATTGGCGCAGTGGACTCTGCGGAAGCTGAATCCGATCTCATCCAACCTACCCAGCACGCTGCGGAATTGGTTGAGCTGTCGGTGCGTGTAGTCGAGGCTCTCCTCATCGGCCACCGAGAAGTGCGTGAAGATGCCCTCCACATCGAGGCCCGGAAGGTCCTGAATCCGCCTCATGAACGGGACCACCTGATCGGGCAGGAGTCCAAGGCGGCCCATGCCGGTATCCACCTTGACGTGTACGCGTGCCGTGCGGCGCAGGTCCTCCGCTGCCCGGCTGTAAAGACGAGCAACATCAGCGTCGTAGAGGGTCAGCATTACGTCGTGGAGAAGCGCTTTCTTTGCCAGCCAGGCCGGCGTGTAGCCGAGCACCAGGATCGGAGCATCTATCCCCACCTCCCGCAATCGCACCGCCTCATTGACCGATGCGACCCCACAGAGAGACGCGCCGTTGTTGAGCGCGGTACGAGCTACCTTGACAGCGCCGTGCCCGTAGGCATCGGCCTTGAGCACGGCCAGAATCTCCACAGAAGGGCCCACGAGCTGCTTGATCTGTCGAACGTTGTGAGCTACTGCTTCCAGGTCGACCTCCAACCAGGTCGGTCGACTCGGGCGTGTGGTCTGTACCTTGAGCCCTCGGAGCCGGCGGACGAGCTGAGAGCTATCCGCTGAATTGCGCAGCAGCTGCTCGACCACGTGCTCCATGTGGGTCTCGACGTCTCCCTTGATCAACACCACGTCTCCGGACGTCAGGCGGGGCTTCAGTTTTCTCGCCGCGTCCTGAGCGGTGTGCGTAATGATGATCTGGTCGCGGGCCAGTCCGGCCTCCTCCGCTTTCTCAGCCACCCAGGCAGCTCTCTCGCCCTTGGTTACGAGGAGATCGACAGAGCCGGCTGCAGCCTCGCCGACCTCTCGATGTCCCTCGACAGCGTAGCTCCCGAGTTGAGCCATATCACCCAGTACGGCTATACGCCGTTGAGCTGGGAAGTCGGACAGCGCAGCCAGGGCCTGCAGGGTGGTGGCTGGGTTTGCGCCGACCGTGCCGTCCAGGAGGGTAGCGTCTCCGATTCCCTCCAGGATCCGCAGGCGGCCAGGACCGGGACGGAGGCGCTCCAGCGCGTCCAGAATGTCGCTCCAGGGGATCTGATGACTCATTCCCACGGCGATGGCGGCCAGGATCGTGTAGGCCTGATGGCGGCCCAGAAGATGGCTGCGAACCTCGGATTTGGCTGGATATCCCGGTATGCCCAGGCCGCTCCCGCCCGGAAGATGGATCACCAGATCGAGGCCGGTGGGGCCCGGTCGGAGATCGGAGGCGACGACGTCAGCATCGGGGCTCAAGCCGTAGGTGATGACCTCGGCATCGGTATCCCGCTGCATAGCCTGGACCCGATGGTCATCGTAGTTGAGCACGGCCCTTCCCTGGGAAGGGAGTCCTGCGATCAGCTGGCCCTTCTCGCCGGCGATCTGCTCCAGCGTGTTGAAGTAGGCAAGATGTGCAGGCCCGACGGTGGTGACGACGCCTGTATGGGGCTGGACCAATGCGGTCATAGCGCTGATGTCACCAAAAGCGTGAGCTGCCATCTCGAAGACTGCCACGTCATGCTCCCTCGTCAGTCCTTCCAGCGACAGCGGCAGGCCGAACGTGTTACTGAGCCCCGGGGGGTTCGAGAAGACGTTGTAGCGCGTAGAGAGGACAGCGGCGATGGCGCGGGAGACATCGGTCTTCCCGGTAGAACCGGTGACGGCGATGACCTCTGGCTGGTGTTTCCGTAGGACGTGACCAGCCCAGTCCGTGAGAGCAACCCGGGTGTCGGGCACGACAATGGTGGGGACGGTAGGCGTCGGGGGTGGGAACTGGCAGAGTATGCCGCCGGCACCCTGCGCTATAGCCTCAGCAATGTAGTCGTGCCCGTCGCCTCTGTCGGTCTTGACGGCCACGAAGAGATCGCCGGGCGTGAGACGTTGGGTGTTGTAGCAGAATGCCGGGAACGCGTTAGGCGTAGAGGCTCCCAGCAGTCGGCCACCCGTCGCTTCAAGGAGGTCGCGCAGATGAATCATCGGTTTCGCCAGTGCCGATTATAGCATCAGGCATAGCGATTGCAAACGCGCTCTCTTTCGTTGTCCTTTCGCCTGCGCTGTGCTATCATTCTCTCAATTGTTCCCTTGAGCAGAGGAAGCCTTCTGAGTATCCTGGTCCGCAATCGAGAAGGAGGGACGTGGCATTGATCGAGTTTAAACGGGCGACGCTGGAGACGTGTGCTGCTGCCAGCGGGACGGTGATCGTGATTGACGTGCTGCGTGCCTTCACCACAGCAGCCTTCGCCTTTGACGCAGGGGTGGAGGCGATCACGGTCGTAGCCGAGGTCGAGAAGGCCTTCGCGCTGCGCGACCAGCACCCCAGCTGGTTGATCACGGGCGAGGTAGACGGACTTCCCGTGGAGGGTTTCGATTTCGACAACTCTCCGGCTACCTTCGTGGGTGAGGATTTGACCGGGCGACATCTGATTCAGCGCACCAGCTCTGGCACCCAGGGCGTGGTGCGGAGCCAGAACGCGGAACGGCTGTTGGCGACGGGCCTCTGTTCAGCCCAGGCAACCGCTGCGTACGTCACTCAACTGAAGCCGCAGACCGTGACGATGGTCATCACTGGTTCGCACCCTGGTGGGCTGGGCGATGAGGATCAAGCTTGTGCCGATTACCTGGAGGCGTTGATCCTGGGCGAGTCGATCGATGAGAAGAGCGTGATCGAGCGGGTGCGGGCGTCGCGGGCGGCGCAGAAGTTCGAGGATCCGGAGCGTCCTCAGTTCCAGTCGGCGGATCTTGACTACGCAGTGGACCTGAACCGATTCCCATTCACCCTGATGGTGCGGCAGCAGGGCGATTACGCGCTGATGGAGCCGGTCCGTCCCCGGTAGCGACAACAATCGGGTCCAGGGTTTCTTCTAGGCCTGGTGTAGCGGAGACGTCCCCACGTCAGCATCGGTGGATTATGGGGAGTGGCGTGCGATGCCGAAAGCGAGAATCGTTCTCGATACAAACGTATTTGTGGCAGCAGGCTTCAACTCGGAGAGCGCCTCTGCGCGCATCATAAGAAACGTTAGGACAGGAGACCTCGAGTTGATCTGGAACGAGGAGACGCGGAGAGAAACGAGAGCGGTTCTGGAGCAGATTCCGCCTCTCTCCTGGACATCATTTTCCGGTCTGTTTCGAGAGGGTGGGAGGTACCGAGGGAAGACTGAACCGGAGAAGATCGGCTATGTCCCTGATCCGGCGGACCGGAAGTTCGCTGCCCTGGCCAGGGCCACCGAGTCTGCATTGGTCACGAACGATGACGACCTGCTGGCGAACCGCGATCGGGCGGATATCTACATCGTGACGCCCACCGAGTTCCTTGAGCGGAGACGGTAGCGATGACCGAGCGACCGCAGCCAGAGCGGATGTCCGATTTCTTTGATGCCCGATCTGAGGGGTATGAGAAACATATGGAAGGGACTGTCGCTTCTTTCAGCGGCTTCTACGAGGCGATCGCCAGCCCCTTTCCTGAGACGGAGGACGCTCTCAACATCCTCGACATCGGCTGTGGGACGGGGCTGGAGCTGGATGTGATTCTGAGCAGGGCGCCGAACGCGATTGTCACGGGCATCGATGTCTCTGCAGGCATGTTGAATCGGCTGCGAGAGAAGCACGTGGATCGAGCTGACCGGCTGCGCTTGGTGCAGGGTTCGTACCTGGAGATCCCTCTGGGGGAGGGCGTGTACGACTACGCGGTGTCTGTTATGACGCTGCATCACCTCCTGCCGCCCAACAAGCGGGATCTCTACTGTCGGATACGGCGAGCCCTCAAACGGGAGGGGGCATACGTCGAGGGCGACTGGGTTGTTTCCCCCGAGGAGGAGCGCCGTCACATGGCGGAGTACAAAGAACAGATGCGTGCTATCGGCGCATCTGAGGGAGGCAGCTACCACATTGACGTTCCGTTGTCCCTGGAGACCCAGACCCGGCTCCTGAAAGCAGCTGGTTTCTCCACCGTCGACGTCATCTGGCAAGCGGACGGCAACAGCGTATACGTAGCGCGCGGCTAAAGAAGGGAACTGCTCACAAGTCCCTCCTCCGCGGGCTGCAATAGGGACGCCGCATCGGCCCGCGGGCTGAGACGAGAGAGGAGACGCGGTCATGCCTACCAATCTACCGCCGGACTACTTCAAGATCGAAGAGGAATTTCGGAAGGCGCGGTCAAACGAGGAGAAGATCGCTCTTCTGAAGGAGATGATGAGTGTCGTGCCCAAGCACAAGGGCACGGACAGGCTCCGCGCGGACCTGCGGAAGAAGCTGGCTGCCTTGAAGCGGGCGCCGAGGACGCGGAAGGCAGTTGCCCGGTACGAGTCCCCCTACCATATCGATCGGGAGGGGGCCGGGCAGGTGGTGCTGGTGGGGACCCCGAATACGGGCAAGTCAGCGCTGCTGAGAGCGTTGACGAACGCCGAGCCCGAGGTGGCCCCCTATCCTTTCACTACCTGGACCCCCAAACCGGGCATGATGGCATTTGAGAACGTGCAGATCCAGTTGATCGACACGCCGCCGTTGAATGAGGACCACATCGAGCCAGAACTGATGAACCTGATCCGCCGGGTCGATCTGGTGCTGCTGGTGCTGGACCTTCAAGGGTATCCGATCCAGGACTTCGAGGATGCGCTGGAGCTTCTCGAAGCGTACCGAATCGCCCCGCTTCACGAGAAAGACGCCCACAGCGGAGAGAAAGGCTGGGCCTTCCAGCCCTTCCTGGTTCTGGTTAACAAGAGTGACGACCCGGGTGACGACGAGGATGTGGCCGTGCTGGGCGAGTTGCTGGGCGAGGAATGGACGCTCCTCCCGGTCTCTGCTGAGACCGGAAGAAACCTGGACCAACTGAGGCGCGCGGTGTTCGATCTGCTGGGGATCATGCGGGTCTACTCGAAGCCTCCCGGGCAGGAACCGGATCGGAGCGCTCCTTTCGTGCTGGAGAAAGGAGGCACCGTCGAGGCTTTCGCTGGTAAGGTCCACGGCGATTTTCTTAAGACATTGAAGACAGCCCGGATCTGGGGTGAAGGGGTGTACGAGGGGCAGATGGTGGGCCGAGATCACGTGCTACACGACGGCGACGTGGTGGAGCTGCGGACCTGACGGGGTGAATGGGCGGTGCTCAAGCGCGCTCGATAAGCGTCCGCCGTTCTTTCGCCACCTTCTCGAGCCTCCGTTGGCTCTTCTTCCTCTCACCCCGAAGCTCTTCCACAGCCGTGGCGACGCGGCTCCGCATCTGGACGGTCCGATCCAGGGAGCTTCTGATGCTCGATTGTACCACCCAGTCGACGATCAGCCCGTCGAAGAAGTAGTCGGCGAACGTCTCGAAGCCTCCCAGGTCGATCTCCAAGAAGACCTCGGAATCCAGATCGGCAAGCTCCCAGCGGAAACGCCGCAACCGGTCCTGTGCCTGGTGTGTCCAACGCCTGGCTTCGTCGACCCGACCGTGCTTCGCCGCGGTGGTGAGCAGGCCGCCGCCGAGGAGGTCGACGGTGCCCCAAGTCTCTGCTCCCCTCAGCGCGGAGACGGCACTGTCCAGACTGCTGAGGACCGCATTCCCCGCACTGATAGCCTCTTCCAGTTCGCGTAAGTCCGATTGGGCGTCCGCTTGAGCTTCGGAAAGCTCCATCAGCCTCTTCGCTGTCTCGTCGTCGCTCTGACGCAGGATCTGTTCCTTACGTCGGATCAGCTTCTGGTAGCGAGCTTCGACCCCGCTGAGCGACTCGAGCTGATCCTCGAGGTCGGCTACCTGATCCTCCAGTGCGGCGATGGCTTCCTGGCACTCATCGTACTTGAGCTTGGCAGCGAGAACCTCCTTTCGTTCCTTCTGGGTCTGTTCCTGCCTGGTTCCGAGGATGGTGTGGAACAGCCTACGAAGGCTCAGCTCCTCGAGTGCCTCGACGTCCGCTCTCTCCTCAGCCAACTGCTCCTGGAGCTCCCACAGCCTATCTCGCTCTCTTCTGAGGCTGCGGCGGGCGCTGGCAAGGGACTTCTCGAGGTCGTCTTTTCTCCTGAGGTCTTTCCTGGCAGCGATGATGCGTTCAGTTAGCTCTTGAAGCACGCTCCCCCCTTTTCCGGAGAGTGAACTCGCTTGCCGGCCGCGACTGACGGCGCTACAGCGAACGGATGCCAACAGTTCTTATTCCAACGCTCGCGCGCTGGAGGACACTGGACGATTGCGGCTATGGGACTACGGCATTCACGGGCAGCCGTCGCTACTTCCCAGGAAGGAGAGTTTCTCCAATCCCTTGAGAATCTGGCGCACTCCTTCCTCTGGAGAAGTCTGCTCCGTGTCCACTACTGCTGCTGGTTCTACCGGCGGTTCATAGGGCGCCTGGATGCCCGGTACGGTCGTCGCCTGGCCACTGAGCGCTTTCTCGTAGATCCCTTTATCATCCCGCTCCATGCAGGTTGCCAGCGAGCACTTCACGTAGACCTCGGCGAAGTACTCGATCTTCTCCCGGGCACACGCTCGGAAGCGCCGCCGGTTCGCGGTGGCGGCGATGAGAACGACTACTCCGTTCTGAACGAGCAGGCGGGCGATGAAGGCCACGGCTCCGTAGAACCACTCCCGTTCCTCTGGGCTGTACGTTGGCTCCGGCGTCAACACGGCCCGTAGTTCGTCAGAATCGAGAATCTGAACGGTTCGGCCTCGTTCGCGCAGATGACCGGCTACCCCCTCGGCCAGGGTTGTCTTTCCCGAGGCGGGTAGGCCGGTGAACCAGACCGCGAACGCTTCTCCTTTCGTCATGCGCCACTCCCTACCGCCTGGGTGGCGGACCTAGATCGTCGAGCACGGTCAGGCGAAGTAGTCGTTGACATCCGGCGGCTCGAAGCGGTCAGCGTCGAGGACGTTCTCGACGAAGCGGAACAATGTCTCGCGCACCGGATGCTGCAGATGCGGGTACCAGATCGGGTTGGCGAGAACCAGCGCACGCCAGGCGTAAAACGGCTGGATCACCGTCAGAAGCTCGTTGTCATCGGTACGATCGAGATAGCGTTCCCAGAAGAGACGGTAGAGGTGGAGAAAGGACCCTGCCAAATTCCCAGTGCTGCGAAGCGAGAAGAAGATGAAATTGACGGTCATGGAGCTGACGTCATCGGCGGGCTCTCCCCAGGCGCCGCGACTACGGTCGAGAAGAACAAAGCGCGTTCCTTCCTGGAAGAGCACGTTCCAGGGATGGAAGTCGCCGTGCACCTGGCTGAGCCGGTGAACGGCGTCCTTGATTCTCCAGCGCCAGGCGATGCAGCGCTTCTCGATGGCCTCCAGGCGGTCCGGCTTTGCGACCACGAAGTCGGTCGGGTAGTTGTCCAGAATGCCCATGATGCCCTCGCCGTGGCCGACGAGGTCACGGATGCGCCGCTGGTAGAGGATGGGGTCGGATTCTTGCACTTGATGGATCTCGGCCAAGTAATCGGCCAGCGCCAGGACTCGTTCCCTGTCTATGGGCGTCAGTTCGCCGGTCTTGTAGATGCGGTCCAGATCCCCGGCATAGGGTCTGCCTTCCGCGTAGCGGGTGACGTGGAAGAACTCACCGGCATCCCCCAGCGATATCAACTCACCCTCCGCACCGAAGGCGCCGACATCGAGAGAGCTCACGTGCCTTGGCAGGTCGTCGAAAACAGCGTGATCCAGGAGCAAGTTAGCGGCGCGATCAGAGGGCCGCTCGTGCCCGAAGGGGTCACGGGAGACGGTATGGAGGACGAAACGCTCTCGACCGCCGCCGCAGGCACATTCGATCAAGAGGGGCACGCCGTAGCCGAACCCCTTGATCTCCTCGGATGGGCCCTCGCTCTTCAACTCACGGACGGTGATGACCTCGACCTTCTCGCCGTGAAGAGACGAGAGATACCGTTCCAGGCTCTCTCGGTCGAAGGGCAGGACCTCCCATTGGACGTCCATGGATCCGTCCTCCTTCCTGCCTTCGGTAAGGAGCGCCGCGGAAATGCGGGCCTCGGCGAGGATTTGCTCGCCGAGCGGCAGGACCTCTGAATAGCCGCGGCCGGACGTCAGGCTGTTTCGCGCGATCGTTCCGGTGGTGCGGCGAGCGAGAGCTCTAGTCCGATGCCGTCGTACCGCCAGCGGATCCAGAGAACGGTTAAGGAGATGCCCAGGATCATCGCGCCCAGCCCAAGTAAGCCGGCCTCGGGTCCAAAGGCGCCGCCGGTCCAGAGATCGGGGCCACCCTGGTCGATGCTGATGAAGGTGGCCGAGCTGAAGTCAGCACCGCTGACGGGGAAGCCGAACACGTTGCCCTGGAAGAAGTTCCAGGTGATATGAAGGGCGATAGGGATGGCCAGTTCTCCAGTCAGCAGATACCCCGCCCCTAGAAGGAAGCCGGCCAGGAAGATGTTGAACGTGCTGAAAACGCTGGCGTTGGGATTGGAAGCGTGGGCGATGCCGAAGGCGGCGGAGGAGAGGAACGTGGCGATCAGAATGGCGGCCCGCGGGCCGATCACGCGCCACGTCAGGCCTTCGGACAGGTTCTGGAGCTGGTAGCCTCGGAAGAGCAGCTCCTCGTAGAATCCTACCGCCAAGAAGGTCACCAGAGGCACCAGAATGGCGGGCAGAAAGGTGGCAGTCGGGCTGCGCGTTACGAAGGTGCCCGTCACAGTCACCCAGCCGGCGGCCAGCTCGACGAGGAAGATCAGGAGCATCAGCACCGCTCCCAGCACCAGCCCAAACCCAAAGTCCGCCCACCAATTCCGGTCGAGATGGAAGCCGAAGTCAGCGAACGGGCGTCGGTCGAGGAAACGACCGGCCAACCAGACGCCGATCAGTGACGCGATGGCTATGCCCAGCGTGGAAAGCGCGTAAAGCAGTTGGTTCTGCATGATGAACCGCTGGACGGCCTGGGGGTTCGACAGCTGGTCCGGAGAGATCCCTTCCTGGGCCACGAGCATCCCAACGGCGATGAAGCCCACCGCCGCTTCAATCACCAGTGCGACGATGATGAGGATGAGAATCTGTCCTATCAACCGCCACAGCGTGCGCAGGCGCCGCTGACTGCTGTTCCAGAAGACGGCTTTGATGGCTTGCATTGGTTTTCTCCTGTCCGGTATAGGTCTCTACATTGTAGGTCGCGACGTTCCGATAGGCCGTTGTGCTCGCTGTGTCAGCCAATGGGCGTCTCAAAAGGTAAGTCGGCCTCTAGCTGCACGACTTGAGTGGGATAGGGCATATCGATACGCTCCCGCTCTGCTACATCGTTCAGAGCGTCCACGACGTTGGAGTGGACGACGAACATATTGTGTGTTTGTTGGTTGACCCAGAACCGGGCTGCCAGGTTCAGGGTGGCATCACCGAACTCCTCGGTGAGGAGCTCCGGAGCAGGTTCCTCCAAGACGCCCTCGACACTTAGGATCACGTCCAGGAAGATCTGCTTTGCTCGATCCACGTCCTCGCCATAGCCGAGGCCGATGGTCACTGTGCGCCGTCGAAGGGGAAGCTCCGAGTAGTTGACAATAGGGTTGATGTAGACATCTAGGTTGGGGATAATCTCCATCACCCCGTCCCAGGTCTTAATGATCGTATCTCGTACGGTTATCTCCATAACAGTGCCAGGGTGGCCGGCAATCTCAACGGCATCCCCGACATTGAATGGCTGACGCATCAGGATCAGCAGCCCGGCGATGAAATTCCGGGCGATATCCTGAAGGGCGAAGCCGATGGTGAAGCCGACGATGCCCAGACCGGCCAGCACACTGGTCACGTCCACGCCCGGTATCTGATTGAGGGCCGTCATCGTGCCCAGCACGATCACGGACCAGAGAGCGATCTGTCCCAATAGCTGCTGCGTCTCCGGATCCTCGACTCGTCTCTTCACGCTCCGTTTGACGCCTCGCTCGGCGAGTCGAGAGAGGAACAGCGTGACGATGAAGAGGCCGATGGCGAATAGGTAGCTGGGCAGATTGTCTGCGAAGGCTTCGGTATAATCCGATAAGGGTGTGTTCATCTCTGGCTCCTTTCGCTCTCTGAGTATCCACAGAGCGCGATGGCGCCGGGTCCGGTATGGACGCCCAGCACCGGCCCGGTTATGTCAATCAACAGCTCAGCAGGCTGGTACTCCTCCTCGATCCGCTCGGCGATACGTTCGGCATCGTGGGGAGCATCGCCGTGCATAACGGCGATGTGCATCGGGCGGTCCGTATCCAGTTGTTCGAAGAAACGGGTGTAGAGTGTGTTCAGCCCGCGCTTGCGGGTGCGCACCTGACCTGCAGCTTCGACCCTACCCGTTTCGTGGTCGACGTAGACGAGGGGCTTGATGTTCAGCAGCGATCCTATGAACTTGGCCGCCCCGCCAATTCGCCCACCCTTGTGCAGATACTCCAGTGTGTCGAGAGAGACGTAGAGAGCTACGTGCTTCCGGACTTCTTCGGCCGCCTGAAGCAGACCGTCAGCCCCTCCACCTTGCTCACGGGCACGGGCTGCGGCGACGACCTGCCAGCCCAGGCTCATCGTAGTCCCCTTGGAATCGAAGACGTGGACCGGAGCATCGAGCATGGTCCCTGCCTGGCTGGCCGCTTCGAAAGCGCCGCTCAGCTCGCTGCTCAATGTGATGACGACGATTTCCTCGACCCCCTGCTGGAGGACGGCCCGGTACGTGGCCAGGAATCCATCGGGCGTCGGGTGTGCCGTGGTCGGGTACTCAGAATCCTCTGTCAAGCGCCGATAGAACGCCTTGGGCTCGAGGTCGACGCGGTCACGGAACGTCTCCTCCTCCCATATGACGTGGAGAGGGACGACGGTGATGTCGTATCGCTCAATCAGATGGCTCGGGATGTCGCAGGTCGTGTCGGTGATCAGTGCAATAGGGTGGGTGCTCATCTAGCTCCTGTGTGATCTTGGTGCTCCTCAACGGTGCGTATGTCGACGGGAAGGGTCGCGAGATCGAATGTCTCGAATCGACGTTTTGCTTCCTGAATCCGGGACGTGGGTGCAGTGGCCGACAGCCGGATGAACCCTTCCCCAGCGGGCCCGAAGAAGGAGCCAGGGGCTACGGCGACTCCGGTCCTGCTCAAGAGGGCCTCGGCGAAGCTCTCCGATGTCCAACCATCTCCACTGCCTGCCGCGGCGTTGTCGGGGATTGGGGTCCAGAGGTAGAGCGCGGCCGGGGGACAAGTCGCTTCCAGTCCGATCTCGCGCAGTCCATCTGCGAGGAGCTCCAATCTCTCTTTGTAGATCTGGTTGCGATCGGCTGTCCAATCGGGTCCCATGGAGAGGGCTACGATGGCCGCGTCCTGCAAGGGGCGGAACAAGCCGGAATCGATATTCGACTTGATGCGCGCCAGCGCCCGAAGGGCCTCCTCGTTACCCACCGCCATACCGACCCGCCATCCGGCCATGTTGGCTGTCTTGGAAAGGGAGTTGAACTCTACGGCCACCTCGAAAGCGCCGGGTACCTGGAGCACACTAGGGGCCTGGTACCCGTCGTAGGTGACGTCCGCATAGGGGGCATCGTGGCAGAGCAGTAGGTCGTGCTCCCGGGAAAAATCGACGGCGCGGGCGAAGAAGTCAAGGTCTGCGATGGCGCCGGTCGGGTTGTTCGGATAGTTGAGCCAGATAAGGGTTGCCGCGTCTGCTACGTCGGCAGGGATGGCATCGAAATCGGGCAGGAAGCCGCGCTCGGCGAGGAGGGGGAACGTATAGGCTCTGGCCCCGGCGAGGATGGTCCCCCGCGTGTAGGGCGCGTAACCGGGATCGGGCACGAGCGCCAGGTCGCCCGGATCGAGGTAGGCTAGGGCCAGATTGACCAGCCCTTCCTTCGACCCAATGAGCGGGATGACCTGGTTGTCGGGATGAAGCTCTACACCGAATCGACGATCATAGTAGGCAGCTATGGCCTGCCGCAGGGCGGGCAGGCCTCGGTAGCCGCAGTAGCCGTGGCAATCGGGCTGGCGCGCCGAACGGCAGAGTTCGCGGATCACGTCGTCCGGGGGTGGCATATCGGGATTGCCGATGTCGAGTCGGATGACGTCGAGCCCCCGCTTCTGAGCTGCTGTCACTTGGTCGGACCAGCGGGCAAAGGGATAGGGGGGAAGATGGGACAGGCGTTCGGCGTGTCTCATAGGTTTCCTATGCGTTTTCCTCAATATGGTCAAGAAGGGCCGTTAGGCCAAGCGTGTAACTCCGCCAGCCAAAGCCGCTGATCTGTCCTACACAGACGGCGGCGGTCAGGGACTCTCGGCGGAACGGCTCGCGAGCGTGGATGTTTGTGAGGTGCACCTCCACAGCAGGACGATCGACTGCGGCGAGAGCATCCCGCAGGGCCACGCTGGTATGGGTTAAGCCGGCGGGGTTGATCAGAATGCCCTTGACGCGGTCTCTGGCTTCGTGCAGCGAGTCGATGAGAGCCCCTTCGTGATTCGACTGCACGATGCGCAGCTCGGCGTCTCGCTCGCGAGCAGCGCCTCGAAGTGCGGCGTTGATCTCCTTCAGCGTCACCCGTCCGTACGCTTCAGGCTCTCGGCGTCCGAGCAGGTTCAGGTTCGGTCCGTGCAGCACTAAGATCTGTGTTTGGGACATCTACATACTCCCTCACATCTCGGCGGTGTCGTCATAGCCCACCCATTGTACCACAGAGTTGATTCGGTCAAAGGTGCGTTAGGAGGCTCCCATCCCCCGCAAGATTGATACGACCAACTGCTTTGGAACGGCATCGCTGATTGTGACCCGGCCGACGGCGGTGGGGAGAACCCAGCGGAGGGCGCCGCCCCGGCGCTTCTTGTCGTGGGCCATCGCTTGCCAGATCTGATCTGCCGGGAACGAAGGGCAGACCGGGGGGCGACAGAGCAGCGGCAGACCCCAGGCGGTGAGAAGCGCCTTGATCCGCTTCGCCAGCTGTTCCTCGGCCAGCCCCAGCTCGACGGCTATATGCGCAGCAGCTATCATGCCGATACTCACAGCCTCGCCGTGGCGGAGCTCGAAATTGGTCAGTTTCTCTAGGGCATGTCCGACGGTGTGTCCGAGGTTGAGGACGGCACGCCGCCCCCGCTCGTAGGGATCCTGTTCGACGATATCGATCTTGACGCGCAGCGCGCGGCCGATCTGTTCAGCCGACAGAACGGGCTCCCGGGTCCGAGTGGGCAGTCTCGAACGTTGGCTCGCCGCGGCCTCCAGCTCCTGGAAGAGGTCGGGCGCGCCGATGATGCCGTGTTTGATCACTTCGGCCATTCCGGAGCGTATCTCGGCCTCCTCCAGGGTCGATAAGACGCTTGGATCAACGGTGACGACAGCGGGCTGCTTGAAGGCCCCGACCAGGTTCTTCCCCTGCGGCAGATCGACACCGGTCTTGCCGCCGACGCTGGCATCGACCATCGCCAGCAGCGTCGTGGGAACCTGAGCAAAGCGAACGCCCCGCATGAAGCTCGCCGCTGCGAAACCGGCGATGTCCCCGGTGACCCCGCCCCCGACGGAGAGTACAACGCCGCTGCGGTCAAGATCCCCGGCGAGGAATTGATCGTAGAGCGAGGCGACCGTCTTCAACGTCTTGTGCTGTTCGCCGTCAGGGACGATGCACGTGAAGGGGCGGAGAAAAGCGGCGCCCAGACTCTCCTCCACCTGAGACGCGTAGAGGGGGGCCACGACGTCGTTGGAGACGAGAGCGACGCGAGCACCCGCGGGAATGCCGGCGTCTCGCAGCGTTCCCCCGACGTGGTTGAGCATCCCGGTACCGATGCGAATCTGGTAGGACCCACCTGGGTGGCGGACCGGGAGCGTACGGGCTTCGATCAGAGCGACTGCGCGCCTGACCACCGCCTGCACGGGGAGGCCGCTGGTGTCGATGTGCCACGGCAGGGCGGCATAGGCGTCTCGGCGCAGCGAGAGCAGCCGCTCAACCTCTGCTGTAGGATCCGTCACGTTGAGAAGAGGACGCTCGTCGTCACCGCCCACGCGGCGGAGGATCTCCTCGCGGTTGGCGTGGAGACAGACGATGATGCTCCGTTCCATCATGCGTCCTCGGTTCTCCGGCGCAATCAGCGTGCCGCCCCCGGTGGCGATGACCAGTCCCTCCTGCTGGCTCAGCTCCTTACAGAGCGAGGCCTCCATAGCCCGAAAGGCCCGCTCGCCGTTCTCGGCGAAGATGCGAGCTACTGACTTACCGGCCCGGGCCTCAATCTCGGCGTCCATGTCGACGAAAGGGCGGTCGAGGAACTGCGCGACCGCCTGTCCGACGACGCTCTTGCCGGTGCCCATGAAGCCTGTGATCACCAGGTTGCGTCCGCCATCTCCGTTCTCTGACATCTTCCCTTCTCCGGTCTACGTCCGGCTGCTTCGCTTTCTCATCTCATCAAGGCTGTCGCCACCGAGTTTCTCGCTCAGCGCGTCGGCAAGGGTCCAGGCAACCATCGCCTCGCCGACGATGGACGCAGCCGGGACGGCGCAGACGTCGGAGCGTTGGTATTCGGTCCGAGCCGGTTCACCAGTGACCAGGTCGACGGACCGCTGAGGGGTCACCGTGGTGGGAATTGGCTTCATCGCCGCTCGAACGACGACGGGCATGCCGTTCGTCATCCCTCCCTCAAAGCCTCCGCCGCGGTTGCTGCGGCGGGTGACACCGCTCTCACCGTCTGGATAGATCTCGTCGTGCACCTCGGTGCCGGGGCGGCGGGCGTTCTCGAAGGCGGGGCCGATCTCAGCACCTTTGACGGCCGGGATCGACATCACGGCCCAGACGAGTCGAGCATCGAGTCGGCGGTCCCAATGAACGTGACTGCCCAGCCCCACGGGGACCCCGGTGGCTGTGACGACGAAGATGCCCCCCAGGGAGTCGCCGGCTTCCCGCGCCCCGTCGATGCGTGCCCGCATGCGATGGGCGGCCTGGTCGTCAGGGCAGCGGACCTCGCTTGTCTCGGCCAGTGTCCACAGTTCCTCGTGGGGAAGCTCGGGGACCTGGGCGGTTACCTCCCCAATCGCGGTCACGTAGCTGCCCACGGCGATACCGAACTGCTCCAAGAGCTGCCTTGCCACAGCCCCCACGGCTACTCGCGCTGCGGTCTCCCGGGCGCTGGCCCGTTCGGAGATAGGCCGCGCGTCATCGAGCTGGTACTTGACCATCCCGGCGTAGTCAGCGTGCCCGGGTCGGGGCACCGTCAACTTGGGGAGATGGCCCGAATGCCAGCGCTCGCGCCAGTTGGCCCAGTCCTGGTTCTCAATACGCATCGCCACGGGCGCCCCGGTCGTACGGCCGTAGAGCACGCCGCCCAGGATCTCGACGCGGTCGCGCTCAATCTCCATCCGACCACCGCGCCCGTAGCCGCCCTGACGACGGCGGAGATCGCGGTTGACTGCCTCGATGTCTATGGCTAGGCCTGCCGGCAGACCTTCCACGATGGCGGTCAGGCAGGGACCGTGGGATTCGCCAGCTGTAAGAAATCGGAGCATCTTCTTCTCCTTTGTAGCTTCCGGTCTCTGAATAGCAACCCCTCTCTCGTGCGACGGACGACCGCCCGGCGCGCTGTCGCGAGGGTCGTGAGATCGGTAGACGTCGTGCTGTCGGGGATTATAGTGTCTCTCTATGAGCGCGCCAGGCTGAGCCTGGTGCGAAGGTGGCTCGAGACTGGTCAGATGGGTAGGTGGCATACCGTGCGTCTGGCGGATGCGGCGCGGCCTTGATCGGTCTATCATAATAGGCGCGGAGTAGACTCGACAGGAGCTGAGGATATGCCGTCTTGAGGATTGGACCGATCGATCGTGGATCCGGATGCAGACTGAATGCGGGATCCGGCCGGACGACGTGGACGTACGCGGTGGTGAAAGCTACCTGTTTTGAGAAAGCTGCGGTATACTTGCGGTGGAGCCGGACCTACGGTATGGATGAGTGATCTATGTTTCGATGGCTGACCAGGCGCGGCGGGCTGCGAGCCAAGATGACGGTGTGGGTGTTGGTGCCAACGGCCATCATTCTCGCTGCAGTGGGAGGTGTCGCCTTCTATGCCTCTCAGCAGGTCACCGAGGAGTTGGTCTTGGAGCGCAACCGCGACCGGACGCAGCTCCTGGCGAATCAGCTCTCGGCAGAATTGGAGACATACCAGACTCCCCTGGCTTCTATCGCTCACCAGGCCAGCGACCAGTCCATCTATAAGCTCCAGCTCCCCCTGGACCGGGAGTGGCCCGGTGGCGCTCTGGCGCCTTTCGATGCCGGCGTCCTGGTTCTCGATTCTGAAGGCACGGTGAGAGCAGCCGTGCCGAATTCCCTCCGCCTGTTCGGAGAGGAGTTCCCCGACCTGGTTGCTGAGCGTTCAACGAGCTGGCCCGAGACGTTGGCCCTGACGGACATTCTCTTCGATGGGGTCGCTGGTAGGGATGTGATCGCATTTCCTTACCCCGTGGAGGGCGCAACGAGCGAGGCTCAGGGCACCATCGTGGGATTGTTCCAGGCCGAACGGAGTGCCACCCGGACGAGTCCCTTCTACCAGGGGATCTGGGGGCTCTACATCGGGAGGGAGGAGGCAGCCTACCTGGTGGACGGCAAGGGCCGCGTCATTTTCCACCCGGATACGTTCTTCATCGGAGAGGATTTCTCCCACCTGGACTCGGTGCGCCGCGTTCTGCTCGGCGAGACGAACGCCGCGCGCACACAGGATATCGAGGGGCTCGACGTAGTGGCCGGGTTTACGCCAGTGCCCCACACGGATTGGGCTCTGGTGACGGAGGAACGCTGGTCGGATGTCACCGGAGCTCTCCGCCCCTACAACCGATTCATGCTGGGCCTGCTGGCACTGGGCGTCGTGGTCCCGGTGGCGGTGGTGGCTCTCGGGGTGAGGCGCATCACTCGACCGGTCGCCCAGCTGACTCAGGCTGCCGAGGAGGTCGCGGGCGGCAACTTCAGCCAGACCATTGACGTCAGAACGGGCGATGAACTGGAAACGCTAGCCGAGCAGTTCAATGCGATGGCGGCCGAGCTTCAAGCTTCCTATGCCAACCTGGAGCAGCGGGTGGCAAACCGGACGCGGGAGTTGTCCACGCTGAACGCTGTGGCGGCGGTGGTGAGCCGCTCGCTGGAGCTGGAGGAAGTGATGGACGCCGCGCTCCGGAAGACGCTGGAGGCCCTGGGAATGGAGGCGGGCGCTGCTTTCCGCTTGACCGAGGAAGGACGGCTGAGCCTGATGGCCCATAGAGGGCTGTCCGATCCGTTCATCCAGGAAGTGAAAGAGATGCCGCTGCAGCGGAGCATCGCGGCCCAGGCCGTGGATGAGGCTGGGCCCGTGTTGCGGCCCGTCGAATCGTACCCGGACGGGCCGCTCAAGGCGCTGTTACGGGCGGAAGGCTTCCAGTCGGTGATCAGCGTACCCCTGGTGGCGCGAGGCGAAACGTTGGGAGTGCTCAACCTGGCGGCGCGCGCGTCGCTGACGATGACGGTCGAGGAGCGATCGCTCCTGGCGTCGGTGGGGCAGCAGGCGGGGCTCGCCGTGGAGAACGCACGCCTCTACGAGCAAGCGGAGGCCGCTGCTGCTGCGGCGGAAAGGAACCGGCTGGCTCGCGAGCTTCACGATGCTGTCAGCCAGACGCTCTTCTCCGCCAGCATGATAGCCGACGTGCTGCCCCGGTTGTGGGAGCGCGATCCTGAGGAGGGGCGGCGGCGCCTGGAGAGCCTGCGGCGCCTAACGCGGGGTGCAATGGCAGAGATGCGGACGCTGCTCTGGGAGTTACGCCCGTCCGCGCTGCTGGAGGCGACCCTGGATGAGCTCCTGGGCCAGTTGGGCAAAGTAGTCGCGGGGCGGGCTGAGATCGACGTCAAGGTCAACGTGGAGCGCACGGTCTCGCCGCCGACCGACGTCAAGGTGACTCTGTACCGCATCGCGCAGGAAGCGCTCAACAACGTGGTGAAGCACGCCGGAGCGAGTCAGGTCCTGGTGAATCTGGAGGCCACTGCCGATGAGATCGTGCTGCGCGTCTGCGACGATGGACGAGGCTTTGCGCCCGAGGATATCCCGCGGGGGCACTTTGGTCTGAGCATCATGGGCGAGCGTGCGAAGAGCATTGGGGCCCAGTTGACGGTTGAGAGCAATCCCGGACAAGGGACCGACGTGATCGTGACGTGGAGGGAGGAAGACGCCGATGAACGTATCTGAACCGATTCGGGTGATGCTGGTCGACGACCATCAGATGGTGCGGAACGGCCTGGGTACGTTCCTGTTGGTTCACGACGATCTGGAATTGGTGGGCGAAGCCCGCAATGGAGAGGAAGCGTTGGCGGTCTTCCAACACGTCCAGCCGGACGTGGTGCTGATGGACTTGAAGATGCCGCGCATGAACGGGGTGGAGGCGACGCGGGCACTAATGAAGAGGGACCCGGAGCTGCGCGTGATCGCCCTGACGAGCTTCAAAGACGAGGAGCTGATCCAGGAGGCGTTGGACGCCGGGGCCATTGGGTATCTCCTCAAGGACGTCGATGCCGACGATCTGGCGGAGGCGATTCGCGCCGCTCATCGAGGGGAACCGACGTTGGCACCCGAGGCTGCGTGGGTGCTCTTCCAGGCGAGGCGACGCGGGCCGGAGCTGGGCGACGACCTGACGGAACGGGAACGGGAGGTGCTGGCGCTGATTGTCAAAGGCGAGACGAACCCTCAGATCGCGGAGCAGTTGATCATCAGCCAGTCCACGGTCAAGACCCACGTGAGCAATATTCTCTCGAAACTCGGGGTCTCCACCCGTACGGAGGCGGCGTCGCTAGCCCTGCAGAAGGGACTGGTCGATTGACCGAAAGGAGGCAGCGATGAAGAACTGGCGGTTGCTCTTTCTCATGCTGGCGGTCACGCTGGCGCTGGGGGGTTGTGGATTGGTTGCGAAAGAACCGGAGCTGAGCCCCCAGGAGGTGGTAACTAAGTTCTATCGCTGGCACATCGGCTACCCGGGCAACCCGCTGGTGGATAGGGCTTACCGGGATAGTCCCTACCTGTCGGACTCTTTCGTTCAGGACGTGGATGACGTGGTGGAGGGCGGCTTCCGGGCCGATCCAATCCTGCTGGCCCAGGACATCCCGGATCGGTTCACGGTGGAGGGGGCCGAGACGATGGATGGAGAGGCGGTGGTCACGGTCTACTTCTACTTTGGCGAGAATGGTGCGCCGGTTGAGCGAACGGTTGAGCTGGAGCTTATGGACGGCGCCTGGAAGATCACGGATGTGTCGATGGAGCCGTAGGTAAGCCTGACGGGAGCGACAAGAGAGCCAGGGCCTTGGCCCTGGCTTTTTTTGTGGAACAAAGAGCAGGAGAGGCTCCGTGAACGGGTCGGCTCATGCGCTCGCCAGGCGCTCAAGCAGCGGTCTAGTCTTGTGAGGTCCCTACGGCCGGATCCTGGGGAGAAGCAGGCCCGGTTGCGACTGCTAGAATCTGTTGCAGCCTGGTCACGTGACCAGGCCGTGAATCCACAAGGTGGTTGAGTTCTGTTTCCGTCCTCTGCCCGATGCGGCTGGATGCTGGGTGTTCTATACTGAGCTCAGATGGGAGGGCAGGGAGAGCCCCGGCCCAAAACTACACTAGGCAAAGGAGACAGGCGATGAAGGGCAGACGGATTCTCGGAGCAGGGTTGGCGGCGCTGATTATGGTGGGCGGACTGGCTGTTCTGGCGGTGAGCGGGCCAGTGCTCCTGTATGGTGCTCACGCGCAGGTGACGGACGAGGCGGCGCCGGATGAGGTGGTGACCGGCTTCTACGGCTGGTACCTGGAGGCCATCGACCTCCAGGCGGGGAGGAATCCCCTCGCCGAACGGTCCTACCGATCGAGTGAGTTCTTGAGCCATACGTTCGTGGTCGAGGTGGACGCTCTGCTCGATTCCTTCGAGCGCGGCGGCTACGACCCCTTCCTGCTGGCTCAGGACGTGCCGGACAGCGTCGAGGTGGTCGAGGTGGACGTCCTCGGTGACACGGCTCACGTACAAGTAGAGACGAGTTTCGAGGGGCACGGGTTCCTGGTTACACTGAAGCGCGCGGACGGGGCGTGGAGGATCGACGATGTGGACCATAGCCCCGACACGATCGTCAAGTCCTTCTACAACCGGTACCTGGCCTACATCGAGAACGACGGCGGTGCGATGCGGAACCCCTGGGTGGACGGCTTCTACCGCGACTGCCCGGAGCTGAGTGATTCCTTCGTAGCTGCGGTGGATGACGCTCTAGCTTCCTTCGACAAGGGCGGCGCTGACCCCATTCTCCTGGCGCAGGACGTGCCGGTGAAGGTCGAGGTAAGCGAGGGCGAGTTGGTGAACGACGAGGTTCGTGTGACGGTGGAGATGTTCTGGGGCGGCAATCCCGAGCCGAGCGGACGTGAGGTGGTGCTGAAGCGGATCGACCGCAGCTGGCAGGTTACGGACGTCAGGCTTGACTAGAGTGGGTGGACAATAGAGGATGGGAGTGCGTGCTCGCTCCCATCCTCACCTGGTCAGGTGACCAGGTTCCAACCCCCCATCCGGGGGATGCTTTCTGTAACACGATTGGTTACACTAAGGATGACGGTACGGAGTAACAAGACGGCGGCTGGAGGAGGCAGAGCAGGGACTATCCTTAGTTTCACCTCCACCGCTTCCCAGCCGCTGGGATGTCGCTGAAACAAGTGGGATGAAAGGGAATGACGATGAGAGAGAAGATAGTGGTTCTGACGATGCTCTTAGCCGTGATGACGCTGGCAGCCTGCAGTTCGCTGTCGTGGGCGCAGGAAGAGCCAGTGATCGAATTCAAAATCGCGATGCAGGTCAACTCGGATCAGGAGTTCCACGCCAGCCTGGGCGTTCACAACGCTGGTGGGGGACATTTCGAAGGCGACAACAGCTTCAACGCCCAGATGGAGGTTCGCCGTGTGCCCTCCGGCGACCTTCGTGCCAGCGCTCACGTGGTCCCGATGCCGCCGCTGGAGCCCGGCGAGACGGCGTGGCCGATGGATTGGCGCGGCAAGCTTCAGGCCGGGACGTACGAGCTCACCTGGGGTGCCGAGGGCCATGGAGAGGCCGCAGAGACATTCAGTATTGTAGAGGAAGATGGACGACTCTACTTCCGCGGCGAGCCGCTTGCCACCCCGGAACCGGAACCGACGCCCACGGATGAGGCAGAGGCTCTGGTGGAAGAGGCGGTCGCCGACCTGAAGAAGCAGTTGGACGTGGGGGCTGAGAGGATCACCGTAGCGACGGTCGAACCGTTTGAGTTCCGAGATGCAAGCCTGGGCGTACCTGAGCCCGGCAAATCCTATGCCCAGATGATCGTGGAAGGATACATCATCCGCCTGAGGGTAAACGAGAGGCTCTATGAGTATCACGCCGCTGGCGAACGGGTTGTCCTGGTGCCGAGAGACTACGAAGAAGTCGGGGAAGACGCCTAGGGAGACGGGCCGACCGCCCATCAGGAGGGGAGTGTTCCCGAGATCGGTTTGCCCTGCGGCGCTAGGCGCAGTCCTGCAGGGGCCGGCGCCATAATTCCACTAGTACTTGAAGATCAAACCCCCGCCGCTCGCGCCGGCCCCGTGGGCCATGAAGAGCACGAGCATGCCCCGCTGCAGGCGTCCCGTCTCGATCATCTCGTGCAGATTGCTGGGGCTGAGGGCGGCCACGGTGTTTCCGCGTCTGGAGAACATGCTTGCGCTCTTTTCCTTGGGGACGTTCAGGCGCTGTAGTTGCGCCTCCCACGTCAGCGTGGTCTGATCGCTGGTGATGAAAGCATCGACGTTCTCCAAGTCTACACCGGCCTCCTTTAGGAGTCTTTCCGTGACCAGGGCGCATGAATCGACGACGGATTCGTGAACGACCATACCGTCAGGCATCTGCATGTTGAACATCTCGTCATCGAAGGCCTTGTCCTTGTTCAGCATCTCGGTGCCAAAGGGTATGTAGGAGTAGTCGAAGTACGTGTTATCCGTGTAGAGGTAGGAGGCCAGGAAGTGCTGGGTTTGGGACACTCCCAGCAGCATCCCTACGGTTGCATCCCCTTGCAGGAAGATCGTGCGCGTATCCTTCCTGCTCTTGGTGTTGGCCAGCCGGCTGCAGATGTCGCCGCCGAGGATGAGCACGTAATCGTCGCCGGAGTCGATGTAGCGAATGGCCATGTCCATCAAGTGCACAAAGCCGCTACAGGCGGCCAGGATATCAAAGGCCGGTATGCCTCTACGGACGCCCAGCTTCTGCAGGACCTTGATGCTGGTCGCTGGTACGATCTGGTCCCCGAGCAGCTTGGTGTAGATCACCCGGTCCAGTTGTTCTGCCTCCACCTCGGCGCGTTCCAGGCACTCCTTGGCAGCCCCGTACAAGAGATCGGACACCAGAGTATCGCTGTCCGCATAGCGCCGCTGCTGGATGCCGATGGCGTGCTGTACGGCTCTGTCTGTGGCTATCAGGTCGTAACGCTGGATAATGTCGTCGTTGGTCACCACTTGGTCTGGAACGCACACACTCGTTGACAAGACGCGCGCATACCGAGTGATACCCAGGGGCCGGCAGTCCAGGTATTTCAGCTCTGATAACATGGTTGTGTTTCCGCTACCCTTCTGACTCCCGGTCGTTGTCAGGCATATTCTCGTGGATGTATCCCACCAGATGTTTGAAGACGAGTTTGTTGTCACTGGTGTCTACGATCGGCACACCGAACTGCTCTGAGATCTGGAAGCCCAACTCCACCAACGCTAAAGAGTCGGCCCCGATGTCGTCCACGATGTGGGAATCGGGCTGCAGCTCGTCGTCCCTCAGCCGCAGGTAATCGCTGATCAGTCTCTTGGCCTTGCGGTAGATGTAGTCGTATTGCGCGGTGTTTGTGTCCATCCTGTCCTCCTTCTACTGTCTTGGACCGTCATACCCGATAGATTAGGCCCCCGCCACTCGCGCCTTCCCCGTGGGAGATCAGCATCAGCGTCGCGCCATCCGCTAGTCGTTTCTCCTGGTAGGCTGTATCCAGCAGCACGGGAAGCATAGCTGACATTGTGTTGCCGTATTCGTGGATGACCGACAGGCTTCTCTCTTGGGGTACGCCTAGTCTCTCCAGCGTCAGGTCTCTGAGTCTCTTGTTGTTCTCGGTCACCAGCACCCAGTCGATGTCCTGGGGAGACAGCTGGCTGGCCTCTAGGAGTTTGTCCCGTGTCACCTGCGCGGCCTGCAGGTAGAAATCGGCCGAGTCTTTCCAGTTTCCCATCTGGTAGAGATCATAGAGGAGGTCGTAGTTGCCCTGCTCGTAGATTTGACTTGCGACCCATCCCTCCATGGTGAGGGGTCTCGATCCTGCGGCATCGAAGTACGCGTGGTTCGTATAGGTGTAAGAAGCCAGGATATGCGGTCGGGGGGACGTCGACAACAGAACGGCGGCAGCCCCGTCGCCGAAAAGGAAGGCGAGGCGCGGATCCGTCTTACTGGTCGGCAGGCGGTGAATGCCCCCGGAAAGGATGAGAAGGTATTGTTCTTCCTTGGCCGTTGTGCTGATGTAGCGCGTGGCCAGATCGAGAGCAACTAGAAACGAGTTGATCCCGCCTTCCAGATCAAAGGCGTGCATTGTCACCTGGCACTTCAGCTTCCGTTGGACCAGGGACGCTGTCATAGGAAGGAGACGATCACCCACGAACTTGGTCACGATGATCTTGGACAGTTGGTCCGGTTGTAAGCTGGCCCGCCGGAGACATCGGCGCGCCGCCTCGGATAGGAGGTCCGAGTCGGTGAGGCCCTCCTCGACAACCCTTCTCCTCTCGACGCCCAGGGTCTTCCGCACCGCGACGTCAGTCACCCGAAGACCATGGGCGTCAATGATGTCCTGATTGGTTACGACCTTGTCCGGGAAGTAGGTCGCGGTGGCGAGGATTCGGGTGTATCGGTGGATGTTCTTCCTCTTGTACTCGGGGAAGGCAAAATCAGTAGTTACCACTGTCAAGTCTCCGGTTTGGTCGAGTCTATGAATGGGTCACGGCTTGGTATCCGAGGCATCTGCGGAAGGTTCGTCCAGCAGATCGCCCGCAGACAGACGCGGATAGCTGCCTTACTGGGCTCGCAGCGCCTTCTTGTCAATCTTCCCCATAGTGTTGCGAGGAAAAGCATCGACGAACGTAATCCTCTTGGGGACCTGGAAGTTCATGAGCCGCTTCTGCAGGAAGAGGATCAGCCCTCGTTCGTCTGTTTCAGCTCCTGGCTGAGCTTTCACAAAGGCCTGGACGACTTCCCCGTAGGTCTCGTCTTCCACGCCGATCACGGCGGATTCGCCGACCGTGGGATGCTCATTGAGCGCCGCTTCGATCTCAAAGGGGGCCACCTTGATCCCGGCCACGTTGATGACATCTTTGATGCGCCCAGTGATCACGATCTCGCCGTTGGGCGTCTTGTAACCCATGTCCCCCGTTTTGAACCAACCGTCTTGCAGGACCCTGGCGGTCTCCTTCGGTTTGTTGAGATAGCCCTTCATGACGCTGTCTCCCCGCACGGCGATCTCGCCGCGTTCACCTACAGGCAAGATCTCGAAATCGTCATCGATGATCTCAATCTCCACCAGGTCTGACGGGTAGGTCCCCACGTTTCCCAAGCGGTCGGGCGGTTTGCCGCGCCGAAAGGCCACACCTGTGCACGTTTCGATCAAGCCGTAACCCTCGTCGAGGTCGAACCCGACCTGTTCCTTCCATGTGCGCGCTGTTTCCAGCTTGAGAAGCGCTGCTGCCGTGAACGCTGCCTTCAGCCCCCTCAGAGGTGCGATCAACTCCTCACGCCTCAGAAGCTGTTGGTAATGGGAAGGCACGCCGAAGATGTGCGTGATTCCCTCCTTCTCTATGACCTCGGCGACTTTGTAGGGCTGGAATGAGCGCATGATGACCAGCGTCGCCCCCGCGTGTAGACACGGAATGAAGATGGACTTCGACCCGTACCCGTGTGAAAAGGGCACGAAGCATAAGAGCTTGTCATCCGGCTCATACGTATAGCAGCCGCGTGTGAAGATCCTGAAGTGAGAGTAGAAGTTCCTCGGCGACAATAGCACGCCTTTCGGCCGCCCAGTCGTACCCGATGTGTAGAAGATCGCTGCTGTGCTCTCCGGATCGAACTCCACAGGCTGAAACAATGGATAGCTTCCCCGAGATGAGGCGCTGTAGTGCCGGACGTCAGCCGTAGTCATGACCTGCACGTCTTCCGGCAAAGCACCCTGGAGACGATGCTCTTCAAGGTGGGTCATCAAGCACCGAGCCCGCGTGTCCAGCAGGTAGTAGGTCAATCCTCTGGGCGGGATCAGGGGGTCCAAGAGACAAGTTACGCATCCTGCATATTGGATGGCCAGATGGGCGATGACGGCTTCAGCCCCGTTATACAGATGCGTGGTTACGATGTCCCCGGGTTCGTACCCTACGCTGCGGAGATGATTGCCCAGCGCTCGTACGGCATCCTGCAGCTGACGATAGGTGAAGCGTTGGGCGGACTCGACATCAATCAAGGCTGGGCGATCCAGCCATTCCTCGCTTGCGCCGAACAAGAAATCACAGTAGTTCATCGTCCTCTGCCTCCGAAGTAGAATCGACTGATGTCGGTGGCCAGTCTAGGCACTCGCAGGACGTTCAAATGTCCTGCCTTATAGCTCAAGACGTGCGTAATTCCCCGTCTGGCGGCCAGCAGATCATAGTTATCTGGATCGTTGATCTGGTCGTATAAGCCCCTCGCTAACACAACATTGTTATGAGATGTCCTCCCAGGCTCAACGTTCAGAGGTTCGAACGCACGATAACGAGCTTGAACATCCGCGAGGCTCAAGCCGCTGGCCTGGAGATCCGACTTGACCGTTGCAAATAGTGCGCTGTTCCACACCAGCTGGCCGATGTTGCATACAGGGTTGATAGCGAATACCCCATCGACGGCAGCAAGATCGGTCAGACGCAAGGTGATCCCGCCTCCCAGACTGAAACCGACGATCCAGACTTCCCCTTGTGATGAGGCTCGCGCGTAATGGTACAGCTGGTAGAGATCGCAAAGCGCTTGCTCGAAAGCCAGCGCGCTGCGATCTATGTCTCCGCTCCAGAAGAACTCGCCGCTGAACAGGCTCTGTGCGGGCTTACGCTCATAGTGAAAAGGCAGGGTCAGGGAATAGACGCTGATGCCTTGCTCGCGCAGCATAGAGATAAGGAAACCGTAGATCTGGACGTTGTCCTCGTACAGACCGTGAACGAATACGATGCTTCCCGCGGGCCTGGACGACTCCGCATAGCGGCATCTCACGCGATCGTTCTCCTCGTACCCGCTGCGGACGGCTGAGGGAAATGAGATCTCGATGCTTTCTCCCTTTCGTGTCTCGATCACTTCCTGCGGTCGGGGCGAGAGAGCGCTGAAGTCGTCCAGGACCGTGTCGTACCCGTATACGGCCCCCGGAGGCACACGATGTTGGACGAGCTTCAGTTTCTCGTTGATCAGCTTCTCCACGGCAATCTGATCGACGTATTTTGAGCTTGCTTCATTCATGGGCCGTCTGCTGACTAACGGGCGGCGCTTTCCGTGCGCAATGCCAGAGAGATGCAGTAGCCGCTCTGTTCTTCGGAGATCAGACGAATCGTCTCATCTGAGAATCGTTCGACACATACGTAGTCGTCGAGTGTGTTGATAAGCTTGAAATCTACCCTGCCGCCCAACCGGAGGAACTTGGCCACTGCCTCCTTCCTCGACCAGAGTCGCGTGAGTATGACGTCTCTCTCGCCCTGGAACTGCCACTGGCGCTCTAGGAACAACCGCTCCTCTGGACAGCAGAAATAGCTCGCTAGAGCTAAGGGGCGGGGTTCGACTCTCTCAATGTCCACGCCGATGCTGTGCGGACCGACCACCGCCACGGCATACTCAGCTGAGTGACTGATGGAGAGTGTGACGTCAGAGTGTCCCAGGACAAAGGGGGCGCGATGACGACCGTTAAGCACCACGATGTCGGGGACAGCCCGACCAGGATCTGACGCTCTCATATACCGGGCGAAAGCCCTCTTAGCTGCCAGCCGACCGGCGAGCCACTCGATTCTGCGCTTCTCTACAACTAAGCGTTCAAAAGCTGCCCGCTCAACATCGGCGAGTGCTAGTGACATCGCAGCATCACCCTGCGCGTTGAGACGCAGCGCGATCTCGGTTATGTTCTGCACCCCGTGACCGAAACCGAACGCTCGGGCCTTCTGACCCAGGAACTCTTCCATGCTCACGCTCAGAGGTTGATCATTCGAAACCGCGCGGTCCGCGCGTAGTAACAGATCTGCCCGTCGCCGTCGACCATAGCGACGTCGAAACCAACGATGTCATCATGCGATTCCACGACCTGGGCGTAGGTGGTATACAACCCCTCCCGTCGGGGTACGCGAACGATCCCCAACTCCTTGACCTCCCAAGGTAAGTAGACTCGTTCCTTGTTGACAAGAAGACTCGCGGCACAGGCTTGGTAGATCGAGTCTAGGAAGCAGGGATTGATCAGCAGGTGTTCCAGAGGATACCTGTCATTGGTCAACTGCTCTTGAGGAAAATAGGTGGGATAGGTTACGCCCCTGGGATAGACCAGGACCGGTTCTCGGAGCCGTGGGTCTCGCAGGACGTCGTTGTAAAGAGGCCCAAGTATGATACGTTGCCCCGGTCCCGAGCCCTGTAGAAGCTGCAGCGACGTCTCTACGGGCAGGACGATCGGTTCAGCCTGGTCATACGTCCAGTTCTGTGGGTGCATGTCACGGTGGTCATCTACTTGCGACGACACAGTAGACTGGGAGTGATGCACGATCTGAGCGTCCTGGCCCATTGGTGGTCTGAAAATGGATCTCACGTTGATCTCCCAGGCTTGCCCACCGTTGATCGGCCGCCCCTCAACGAATAGCTCGCGTGCCTCATCATGGAACAGTTTGAAGGCGTTGGCAAAAGACACATCTCGGAGGACGTACTGGTCCGCCGGACCCGCCTGGAGGGCGTAGTACTCGGCTGCTAGTTCGGAATAGGCCACTGCCGGCAGGATGGGAACTGGACCCAGTCGGTGCTGATCGATTAGAGCGTCGCGCTTAGTTGAGAAGACGCGATAGGTCCGGTCAATCCTGCCGTCTTTCTTCGTTATCCGGTCGACCAGAGGATAGTCAGGCAGATGGACGGCGGCCAAACCCCGTTCCAGGAAGCCGTCCAAGCCTCGATGCAGGATGACTTCCCGGTCCTCGGATACATTCTCGATCTCCAAGAGACATGCAGCGACGCCTTGATCCACCTCGATGAGATTGAGGCCACGCTCCTCCGATCGCTTGCGCACCAGCTCGTTGCGCCAGGCGATGCCCAGATCTCGCCAGCCGGACCAAACCAAGCTTATGGCGTGAAGCCCGGGGCGGCTATGGCACATCATCTTGACCCAATCACTCAGGAAGCTGTTGGCAGCGCAATAGTCTAGCTGGGCTGCGTTTCCGAAACGTCCCGCTATCGAGGACATGGCAACGATGAGTTTCACAGGGTCGTCCTGACAAAGGTGCATCAGATTGTAGACCCCCTGGGCCTTGACCGTGAAGACGTCGTGGAACTCCTGCACGTCCTTCTGATCTAGTAAGTGGCTGCGATCGATCCCGGCTGCATAGAGAATAGCCGTGATGGGTCCAAGCGTTTCCCTGGCCTGGTTGAGCGATTGCTCAAGCTTCTCATAGTCCCTAACGTCGCAGGCGGTGTAGACGACCTGGCGGCCGAAGCTCTTCATCCGTTCGACGTTCCTGTAGATCTGGATGGCCTTGGTGATCCTCTCGTACGCCCGCTTCAGCATCACGGGCTTGAACTTCGCGTGCTTCCTCTCAAGGCGTTCACGGAGATCCTGCTTCAGCTGTCCCAACCCTTCGTCGTCCAGCTGAGCCAGCGAAGCTACATCTTCGGGCAAGGGCACGGTGCCGACGATGTTGAGGTTGATCGGATACCGCTCTGCCAGCGCTAATAGGATACCCGAGGCGATCCCGGTTCCGCCACCGATGCTTAGAAGCGTGTCGCCTTCTCCAAGAGAGAGCTTCCTTGCCGCTCGAATTTCCTCGTCTTCGATAGTGACGATCGCTCGTCTCGCATCAGGATAGGCGATCTCAACCCCTGTCCCCGAGTGCTCTATCTCTGCCAGTACCTGCTCGATACATGTTTCGAACTGGTCCTCAATCGCCTGCGGTGCAAAATCGATAATGCGTACGTCTGAATCGAGCCACTCCTTTCTCAATCCCTTGTAGAATCCGCTCAGCGCTCCAAACGTCGGATCGGTGAACGGTCTGTCAGAGCTGCCAGCGCCCACGCATCCATCCATTGCCGTCAGACAGAGGAGCTTCGTCGGCTGCTTGATGCTTGACGATAGGTGCTTGTAGAACGCAAAGCGCGCTTCGCTGCTCATGAACAGCAGCTCGCGTGCCTCATCGGGAGACAGCTGATCGAAATGCACGAGGTGCCCGATGTGGGTACAGTCGATGATCGCGTCGGCGGCTGTGTTCGAGGCCAAGTCGGCGATGGCGACCTCGACGTCCTGGGCTGACGTAGATCTAGGGAATATGAAGCTGACTGCGCGTGCATGCTTCTGCTCGCAAGCTGTGGCTAGCTTGGAGACGGGCGCCTTGTCGTCGCCTATCACCCAGACGATCTTGTCTTGCAGATCGAAATCCTTAGGCCCCAGATCCACTTCGTTCAGCACCGTGACCTGACGACTAAGGGTGGTGCTGTCGAGCGCCGGGACTGGCTCGGGCTGAGATGACGCGATGACCTCCTCTGCTTCTCGGGTTTCGGCAGGTCGCGTCTCGACTCCTCGGCCTCTCTCGTAGACCAGATCGACAATGTGGCCAATGGTGGGGTAATCGGACAGCTGCAGATCCTCGTCCCGCTCCAGTTGATACGTCTCTCCCAGGATGGATAGGATGGTGGCCTGTTTGACCGTGTCGATGCCCAGGTCGGCCTCCATCTCCATATCCAGTTCCAGCATGTCTTCCGGATACTTAGTGACTTCTGCAAAGACCCGAAGCGTTTCGGCCTTTATGGCCTCCTTGACGTCGAGCGCTGATTCAGTCTCGATGGCGTAAACACCGGTCGTCCCTGTACTAACGGGTTGCGCATTTCCACCAGCCCGTTCGTAGACCAGATCGACAATGTGGCCAATGGTCGGGTAATCGGACAGCTGTAGGTCCTCGTCCCGCTCCAGGTGATACGTCTCTCCCAGTATGGATAGGATGGTGGCCTGTTTGACCGTGTCGATGCCTAGATCGGCCTCCATCTCCATGTCCAGTTCCAGCATGTCCTCCGGGTACTTGGTTACCTCTGAGAAGACGCGGAGCGTGTCAGCCCGGATGCTCTCCTTATCGAATGGTGGCTCCGATGCGGATGCCGTCGCTGCCGTCCTCGGGATCGCCGCTTCGTTCGTGGCATCTGGCCGCGCCAGCATAAGGACCCGCTCAATCAGATCTCCAATCGTTGAGACACCGGACAGCTGGATGGCTTTCTCCGGCAGGGCGTGAAGCTCGGTCAGAGCCGTCACGATATCCGCCCGACTATCCTGGCCGATGCCCAGATCTGCCTCGAACTCCATGTCCGGTTCCAGCATCTCGGGCGGATAAGCGGTCAGCTCAGAGATCAGCTCCACTACCCGATCGGAGAGGCTGTCCCTGCTCACTTCTAGCGTGCGAGGAGCTGTGAGTTTCGGCGTTCTGGGTTCCGCGGTCAGCATAGTAGACCGATCTTGGATTGCGGGCGTTCCTACAGGTCTCGTGAGCGCTGCTCCGTTCTCCTTGACAACGTAAAGGCGCCCCATATAGTCGGTGGTGGGATGCTCATTAGATGCCACGCTCTTCAGCCAAGCCGCATGATGGGCGGCGTCGGTGATACGATGGTCCCCCGAAGCAGACTTCTTGAGCAAGGCGAAGTGGCCCTGGGAACCGAATCCCGCCGACATCTTGAGGGCGAATGAGCGATCGTGGAAGCCCTCCCTCGACAGATTCAGCCCCTCGAGCATCGGGTCGGGCTCAGAGCAGTTGACCACCGGGGGGATCCTGCCATACTGAAGCGACTTAGCCGCGACGGCATCTTCGAAGGACGCTCCCATAGCATGCCCAGTCATACCCTTCGTGTTGCCCACAATGATGTTGCGGTAGTCTTCCCCAAAGGCCCGCCTTAGAGCCTCGGCCTCGGTCTGGGAGCACCCACCTCGCGGAGGGGTATAGGTCTCGTGGGAGATGTAGATCGCCTCTCTGGCAACCTGGTCCCGTTGCAAGCCGTGTTCCTGTTCCATACGTCCTACGAACTTATCCAGCTCATTCGCGAACTGGTCGGCGTCGATCTGCGAGGGGTGTGTGGCGGTGTTGAAGGAATGCGTGCCCAGAAGCTCGCAGACCTCGATGACGCCTCGTTTGTCGATCTCGGTCTTCGTCTCCAAGACCAGTCCGACGGCCCCAGCGCTCATAATCATGCCGTTACGCCGACGATCGAAAGGCAGCGCAGCGCGATAGAGATCCCCCTCATTGGTCGCTGCGCCTGTGCTCAGGAAGCCCGCTCCCAACAGTGGCAGATTTCCTTTCGATGTCGCGTCGTCGGCACCAACGATGATCATCCGTTTGACGCGACCAGACTGGATGAAGTCTTCGGCAATCGTGATCGCGTTCGAAGTCGATGAGCAAGCCGCATTCATCTGGAAGTTGGGCCCTTTGGCGTTAATCAGGGTGGCTAGACGGTTGTTGGCTTGGGCTGAGATCCTCTTCATGAAGTTGTAGTTGAACCGATAGACATCCTCCTGGCCCATGTTGTCGCTCAACCGGGAGTAGTAGAGGACGTACCAGTCGGTCAGCAGCTTCCTTGCGGTTTCATCCTCGAGGCGCCCAATAATCGATTCGTAGAACGCCATCATCTCTTTTCTGGTCCTGCTGCCGTAGTAGTAACTGATGTAGCGGGAAACCTCCTCAATCACGGGATCGATCATGGGGAAACCGTTGGCGAAGATGACGCCCGTTTCTTCCTGCATATGAGCGGGCAGGGTCAGCTTCCCGGGCAGCATACGACCGGTGGAGGTCTCGACGTACTCCTGAACCAGAGGAATCTGGGCGTCTCTCAGCGCCTCGTACCCCGCGGCGACGCCCATGGCGATGCAGGACGTCATGTTGCGAGCCTCGCTTTCGTCAATGCGATAGTCGCGTATCACGTCGAGCTTGCCGGCTTTGCCTGCCAGCTGGATGACCTCGTTGAGCGAGGATAGGAGCTTGAAGGAGGGGCCTCTTTCATCCTTCACCAGTTTGGAGATCTGCAGGTCGACCAGCCTCTGTCGTTCCTCATCGGTCAGGCGCTCAATCAGGTTCCTGCCTTCAAAGAGCTGTTCGAAATTGTCATCTCGGAATGCCTGCTTGTAGGATCCTGGCAGCCCGACGGCAACGCCGCTGTAGACGACCGTCTCTCTCCCCCCAGCCGGCCTATAGCGGGGAGCGTGTCTTTCCTGAGTAAGGTCCCTTTCTTGCGATTGCTCCGTTGCCTGCAGCGATGTCTCGATCACTGGCCGCAATGCCTTCTCAGCCTCCATCGGCCTGCTTAGTTGGCGTGCCGGCGTCAGTTTCAGTGGTACGCCCTCTACGAACAGGGCGCCATACAGCTTCTTCAGGCTGGTTAGGTCATCGCCGCTCTTGTAGTTAGACGTCAAGACAACGATGTCCTCACCACCCAAGATGTCCTTGACCAGACTGCTCAGGATCGCATTCGGTCCCACCTCCACGAACAACTGAACGCCATCTTGGTGGAGCTTTGATACTGACCTGACGAAGTTCACAGGTTTTGAGATCTGATCTCTGAGGAGCTGCGGCATCTGGTGCACGCCCTCTGGTCCATCGGGGTAGTAGGTCCCGGTGTGATTCATCGTCACCTTGACATCGGATGTCCGAAACGCGATGTCCTGAATGCCCTGGTAGAACCTTTCTGCTACAGGATCGAGCAAGCGTGTATGAAAAGCGTGCGACACGAACAGTAGCTTGTTCTTGACCTGTCGCTCGTCGAGGAAGGCCTTGAACTGGTCCACATTGGGCGAGCTCCCGGCGACGATGATCTGCTGGGGACCATTGATGTTGGCGATAGATACGTCGATCCCGCTGGCTTGGATCGATTCCTCGGCTTGTTCTAGGGATCCCTTCAGGCCGATCATCTTCCCCGGATCTGGCAGATCGGCATCGTGGAAGGCGTATCCACGTTTGTCGATCAGCTCTAGCGCATCGTCAAAGGAGAGTCTGCCAGCAGCAGCTAGGGCTGTGATCTCACCCAGGCTGTGACCGATCATATAATCGGCCGTCAGGCCTGCGGTTCTCAACAGATCAAATAGGGCGAAGCTGGCTACGAAGATGCAGGGGTGAGCATTCTGCGTTTCCCGCAGTCTGTCTAGCGCCTCTTCCTCGCCAACACCAGTGGGGAAGACGAGGGAACGGATGGTGTGACCGTGGCGTCGGAGCCAATAGGCGTCAGCCCGGTGATACCACGCACGTGTCAGGTCATACTCGTCGTACACGGAACGGAACATGCCGAGGTACTGTGATGCCTGTCCCGGGAACAAGAGGGCTGTCCTCGCCGCTGTGATCGCATCGCCCTGTTTGTAGAAGATGCCCTTCGTCCTTAAGAGATCCTGCATCGGCCTGTTGTCGTCGCCTTCTAGAGAGGTGTGGACCTTGGAGGCCACCTCTTCCAGCGAAGAAGCGAGGACTGCTAGTCTGACTCTCTTATTGGCCAAGACGCTGTAGTTGTGGAGCGAGCAGCGGTCGGCGAAGGACACGTCCTCGTCTGTCGTCGCACCTGATA